>Ga0209489_100355_pt1 | contig 81388 bp, 36 predicted proteins | sample SiratrowhiteBW_FD_187527 | JGI IMG/M metagenome (GOLD analysis project Ga0209489, IMG submission 187527) | Root nodule microbial communities of legume samples collected from California, USA - Siratro white BW (SPAdes) (version 2) | ecosystem: Host-associated > Plants > Roots > Nodule | place...
TATATATTTAATTAACGTGGATATCTATCTGCAAAGAAAGCCAGAAATAGGTGGTAGTATATTTTGCCAAATGTAAGAGCCGGCGAGACACTCGCGCTTATGCCCTCCTGTTTTCCTATACCATGTTTAATTTGATGAATGCTTAGAATAAAGTAATAAAATGACGGACTATTATGATTCTGAACGTCATGATATTTTTATTTTATAAGAGATTATAAACAGAGAAAAACTATGCAAAATGAGAGTGGTAAAAACTAATGTTTATCAAGAGTCATCCATTGCAGGAATTCTTAATGCAGAGTGAATATAAGATTATATAACATTTGATTAATATCTTTAATCAAAATTAGTAATAATCACGATTTAATTATCTGAAAACATAAGAAAAAAATTGGAATTTATGATACTATTTCTTAGAATTATCTTTTTTTTTATTTGTTTGATGCTAGTAGGGCGATGGTAGATTACTCTATGCTAGTTCTTGAAATTTTAAGAATGAAATTATAATGATATAAATTTTAAGAGAATGTAAACCTCAATTTTATAGAATTAAATTTTTTAAAATATATATTTAATAATTTATACTTCTTTTTAATATTTTATTTATTATTACGTGAGAATGTTTGACTATCAATTTAAAATGTTTAATCATATATATTTTCATTATTTTTTTTAATTGTTCAACTCTTTTGATATATGTAAAGTTTAGTAAAATCCTTAAATAGATATTATACCTATCGTGAAACTCTAATTATATACTTAATTATTCTTTTTCATTATTACTTAACATTAATTTTATTTAAATAAAATCGCACAAAGAAAAAAAATGTATAGTTGAACTTGTAACAAGAACAAAAGTATCTTGAGGGTTTGATGTAAATATCGAATAAGTGAATTAATTGAGATAAAAAAAAGTGAGAAATTTTATAGTAATTTAAATTGAAATGAAACAAAGTATTAAATAGAATAATGAAAATAATTTTTTTAAGTTAGCTGTAAATTAAAAAGATATTATAATAATTTAAAATAATAATAAATATGAAATTTGTCTAAACTTTCACTTAAAATTTTTGACAAGTGAGAAATTTTATAGTAATTTAAAATGAAATGAAACAAAGTATTAAATAGAATAACGAAAATAATTTTTTTAAGTTAGCTGTAAAATTTAAAATAATAATAAATGTGAAATACTTATTTTCGTTTTCATAACTAATATAAAGAATCGAATATAATCTATACTCATATTTTTCAAGTCAAAAATTTTAAGTGAAAGTTTAGACAAATTTAAAAATTATCTGCATAAATTATTTTATTTGTGATTTGTAAGTGCACTCCCAAGTGACCTTATTACAGTGTGAATATTGTCTAGAATCATTAGATTTTTATCTTTTTAAAACTCTTTTATTGAAAGAACATAAACAATATTATGTCGCTTTTTAGTCTCTTTTTAGTCTATGTAAATTTATTTGATTATATGGTGAAAAAGGAATTTGATTATATAAAATTTATTAAATGGTTAAAAGTACTACTGAACGGAACATGCATATTTCAATTGTCACCTCATCTTCCATTTTCAGTAACATGCATCTTTCAATTGTCACCTTATCTTCCATTTTCATTTTCATGTTCTATTGTTTCAAATACATTATCTCAACTTCTCATTAAAGAATATTTTGTTGTAGCTGAAATCTATATTATTCCTGACAAAACTCTAAAAACTCAAATTGAAAAGGTATGAAACCTTAAATCGTTCAAACCCAAATGATATATTGTTATATATCATTATATCTATTTTTTTAATTGTAAGACAAATTTTGTTTTCTTATATAAGAATATTACATATTAATATTATTTATATGTATTACATAAATATTTTATTTATATTGTAAGTATATACCTATGTTATTTACATATTATATCAAATATGTTGGAGATTTCACATCGATTAGAGATGCGGTCTTTCAATAGTATATAAGTGGGTGCAAACCTCACCTTATAAGTCAAATTTATAAGGTTGAATTAGGCTTAAAGTCTACTTCTTAATATGGTAATAGAACATATCCTAGCAAGGTTGTTAGACCTATCGGGTCATCTGTTGTTGGACTATTATCGAACTATTTTTAAATATATAGTTCTACGTAGAGTTAAGCAGTCTTGACGTGAGGAGATCTCTTGAAAATCTTACATTAATTAAAGATAAAGATTGAATTAGGCTTAAAATCTCCTTCTTAATAATATGAATCTACCTACAAATTTAAAAATTTATATAAAAATGTTATTTACTGGAATTTTACCTATATATTTTTCTTTTTTACATAAGTAATTCCAGATAACTTTTACCTACCACTTTCAAGTGTTTCCTACCTAATCTGATGGTAGAGATTCTTAATTTTTCTTGTAATATTTGATAAGGAATCTTAACATTTTTTGTTATGTATAAAGTATTTTAAAATCATCCACATATGTAAAACAACTCAGGATTTCAATCCACGAGAATTATTGGTGATTTTCTTCCTCTGCGTGCATAAAAAATGAAAAACAAGGGCATGCAAAGTTCACAAATACTCAAGTCAATACTTGGAGAGGCAACCCTTTGATTTTTCTAATACGTGTGCATGTGCGAGACAAACTTTGGGACATTCGAATTTACCTTGGAGTCTTACAAAATGTGATGAACTTGCCAGCATTACCCAAGTGAACCATGGTTTTGTATAACAAAACATTGAGATTATAAATGTGGACCTATCCATTTTTACTATTAATATTTGGAAATCACATGGCACATAAGTGTGATTTCTCCCATAGCTTAAACAATAAAGGCACATGTAGTTTAAGATCAGGTTAATTTATGATGGAGAGCAACCCACACGTGAGATTGTTTAATAAATTGATTAATAGGGTTTTCTTATTGGACCATGAAAGTAAAACAAAGATGGAAGCACTTCCTTTTTCAATTCAATGCTCTAATTTATTCCTCGTCTTACACTTGTGGGTTTCATTCTATTCTTTAATCTTTTTTTTTTATGCGTCTTTGTTTTTTCTTTCTCATAAATAAATATAAAAATAAGGTGTCATTCAGCACCAACTAAGAGTTTTTTGGTAGATGTAATAGTCAGAAGAGTTAGTTGAATGTCCCTAACTCAAAATTTTAATTGAATATGAACCCTACTTCCTCTTACAATCAAAGTTGTTTTCTAGTTTCCTTTTCCCATGAAAAACAATTTGTAGGGAGAAACACTACAAAAGATATTCATTACATAAAATAACATGATGGTGTTATAAGTATAAGAAAAACTTTTAAGATAATAAATTTATAGGTGCTAATTTAATTTTTCTTTTTTTATACTGTATGAGACTTAATTTCTTAAATTCCAACATTGATAACTTGTAAATCAATTCTCTCTTTCAATATATAAGAAGAGAGTTTGACCAAAATATATTTTAGCATGAGATGCATCTTGCTTAATATTGTAGAGCATAAAACATGTACTATAAGGTGTCATATGCATATGTTCAATTTTTGTATTAGTAGATTGTCAATATATTTTTATACAATTAATTTGTTCAAAAACAGTATAAATATGATTTTGAAAACAATTATTATAAAATTGAATAATTTTTAATATATGAAAAATTGTATGCAATTTAATTTTAATACAACTTTTCACTGCAATATATTCTAATTAAAGTTTAATATTTATTATATATCACTTGACCATAAAATTTGAATCAAGCAAGCATGGCAAGGAAGTGGGTGCTAATAATTAATAATATAATTGTGAAAATAATTAAATAAATAAATATCAAATCAATGAATCAATTCAAAGAGTTCATAATTAAGTTAACTGTAGCTATTTAATTGGGTAAACAAGTTTTATTTTCTTCAGCTTAAAGCTACTCACACAGTGCCAAAATTATTAGTTAGACCTTAGTTTGTCTTTATCGATATCGTCCATTCTGGAAAGACTTCACTTCTACTGACCTCACTGAAAGCAACTTAAAGTTACATTAAATTATCTCATCCCCAAAATATGTTTGTGGAGAAATCAACAAAATTTGTGACAATTGGCTTAATCATTGCTATTTCCAATGTTTTAGTTTTTGTTACTATTTTAAGATTGCCACTTGATTATACATGGGCATGAATTCTTAATTTTTCAAAATAATATTATCTACAGGCACTGTTCAGCGATTATATTTAAGTATTTCTTTTAGAAAAGATTCAAAACTTAACTATTACGAACTAAAATTTTTTAAATGCGTTTTAGTTATTATAAATATGATTTATTTTCTATTCAATCCTACCAAAATATTTTTTTCTTTAAATATCTAATACTTTTTAATTATATTTTTAGTAATTACCTAAAATCATTATTAGTTTGATTGTAAAAACGAAAACAAAAGTATAATTGAAGTAAAAAAATAAATAAATTAAGATAATTAGATTCTTCTAAACATATAATTTAATTAATTAATACTCTCCTTATTTAGTATAAATCAAATAATTATATATATATATATATATATTTTATTTATTTATTTAATAATTTAATTTTGACATATATATATATTCTGAATATTCTTTTTTTAATAAAAAATATAATTTGACTAAACTCTTATAATTTATTTTCTATATATTAATTTTTATATTATAATTTTGAATTATTGTAAAATATTTTTTTATAAAAAAATGTATATCTAAAGATAAAAATATTATAATATATTTTAGATTTATCAATTAAAATATACTAAAATTATATGGTCTATAGAAATAATAATAGTTTTTCATCTTTATACAATATAAATTTAGTATAAATTAATTTTATTCATAATATACTCATATTTTGTGACTCATCATTCTTTGCTTAGAAAATTATATATATATATATATATATATAAAAAAAATATATATATATATATATATATAATAAATTTTATTAAAATTATTTTATAAGTTAAGAAATATTTTTTTAAAAAAATAATATAAAAATTATTGTTCGAAATATATTAATTTTTAAAATAATATAAGTGATTATCTTATTTGTACAATATCAAATATATTACTTAACTACATAATGCACTTTAAGAAAAATCTAATTATTTTAATTAATATTTTATAATTTCAGTATTAGATTGTTATAATTAATAAGAACGACTAAATGATACCACACAAAATCTCAAAAACATTTAAAATTAAAAAGAAAAATATAGATGATTTTTTTAACAGAAAAAGAACAAATGAATAAAAAAGGAGTACTTCATGAGTATTCCAACCTATATACAACCTTATCCAAACCGGATAAAAAGCACAAATCAAACTATACCACAAATCTAAATAAAAGTGTAAATCCGACAAAAAGCAATAATAGACAAATAACTAAATTAGTTCCACTAAGGGGGTGCAAGTGCGAATGCTGCACCCTCATACATTTAGAACTCAAAATACTCTGTAAAGGGAGATAGACTGATAGATATCAGCACAAATTAACAAGGCAAAGCAACAAAGTTGCACCCCTTATGTCTCGGATTCCAAATGTACTTACGCTTGTAGTGTAGACCGTCACCTCCAACCTGTGTGTACCTGCAAAACAACCAAACTTCTAACTATCCTACCCGCTCTCTCCCACCAACACTCCTCCATAATACTAGGATGATCTAGACTACACTATACCAGCGATTGGAGACACCTCAGAGAAAAATAAGTACCAATCCGAATATGAAAAATAAAAATGATTAAACAAGAAAGAACGATATTTATATGGATTAAATAATAAATAACAACATTTATATGTTGAAGTCAATTATTTTATATTAATTTTAAATTATGCAAAGATAAAAATATTATTATTATTTCTTTATATTACATATAATTTTAATGTGTTGTAATTATGAATTCTAAAAATTAAAATATATTTTATTATTTTTATTTTTTGATATAAAATATTTGTTTATGATATATTAAAAATATTTTACGATTAAATTTTTTTATGGTATATCAAAATTAATATATAGAAAATAAATTATAAGTTTTAAAAATATGATTATTTTTTATAAAATTACAGTATTAAAAGTAAATAATTTAATGACTATATATAATTACCTTATTTAATTAAATAATATATATTACATAATTAAATTATATCTCAAAAAAAATATAATTCTCTTAATTTGAAATATTATTTTATCTTAATTATATTAATTAATCTTTTTTTACTTTTAGCGTTATATTGATTATATAATTAGTAATGAGAACTGGAAATGGTGATAAGAGTGTTTTGGAAATTTAAATTTATTAAATATTTTTTGAGGAATTATAGTGGGATGAAACCATATTTACTAAAATTTGGTTTTTTACTAGGATTCCATTTGATTGAGAATAAATAAATGAGGGGGTGAATTAAAAGTAGATAAGAAATAAATAAAGAATTAGAGATATTTGGTTGAGAAAAAAAGTAGAAAAAATAAAATATAGCAAAAAATTAAAAGAAAAAAAAAAGATTGTAAGTCTCATTCTTTCTAGAACATTAATTAAATTGGTATTCCAAATCACATGAAGTTTTAGGGGAGTTATTTAGTGCATGCACTCTGTCAACTTTAAAATATGTATTTACGTGAGGAGCTAGATGCTTTGTACGGTTGGACTAAATTAATTACATTGTAAAGTCTACTATGTCTAAATCATTGACCAGTCATTCTTTATGTATACATTTCACCTAAAATTGTGTCCTACTCTTAAAACATAAATTTATTTAGAAGTGGAAAAAAACAAATTTATACTTTTTTAGAAAGAAAAAGTAAACATAAAGAAACAAGAAAATAAAAAAAAATGAAATAAAACAATTAGTATAATTAAGAGGAATATTAAAATTTAATGATTTACAAGTATTATATAAGTAGTATAATCCTTGCATTTAGAATTTTTAGAAGGTAATTTATCTTTATAAAACTTTACAAAAGTTCTAGGATAAAATATATTACCTTAGAGTAGAGATTTTAACAAAATTAAAATTATAAATTTACTAAAGTAATCCAATGTTATTTTCTTTGTAACATCTACAATTAGTTTTATTTAATTGTAAAATATGAGTTAAATTTGTCTAAAAATAAAAGTGATTTAGATAAAATAAAGTCTAACTATTTTATTAATCAAGTTAAAAAGTTAGAAAAAAATTTAATTATTTAAATATCATTTTATAAAACTACACAATATATTTGAAAACATTTTTTATCTACTTTCAATTTCTACCTAAAAATATATTAATTTACTTTCTTTATAAGTTTTTGAGTGACTTGTTATTTTTATAAGATTTTAGTATATTTTAATAATGCTAATAAGAAAGAATAATAAATCTATCGATTAGACTATAATAGGGAGTAAATCAACCTTTATCTCCTTTATTAAGATAATTATATGTTAGGTTGTTTGTATATATATTAATATATGTCAATACATGTTCATTTAATAGATTATATATAAAAAATTTAATTATTTAAATATATTTTATCTACTTTCACAATTTATCTAAAATTATATTAATTTCCTTCTTCTGTGAGTTTTTGAGTGGTTTGATAAGTGGAATAAAATGTCTATAGTCTAATATCATTGTAATATCCTTGGTTTGATGATAAATTTTTATTTTTTAAGTAGATTTAAACTTATGGTGTTAAAAAGATCAAAACTTTGTTTTAGTCTAATTTTAAGTATCTAATTTTTTCAGGAAATGAGTTAAAATTTGATAATATTAAAGTAGAAAACTGATACAAATAATAATATAATGGGTCCAAAAATAAAAATTCACAGACTATGAAAAAAGTAAAGAGGGGCACTAGAATGGGCCAACGGCTCAAGTGGCTAGAAAATTATACATGCTGAAGGGCAGGAGAAGAGACAGTGTGTGGAATATGAATACTCATCTCTTCTGTTATTGTGTTCTTCATTCTCTTATATACTATTCTGATTTCTTCCAGCATCATTGTTTATTGTGATTTTCATTTCCAGGTGATATCAGAGATTCAGAAGAAGGATCAAATACTGATTGCTATAATACTTTTTGTTATTCCTTAGTTGTTGCTATAGAAACTGGTTTTATTTAAAGAAACATATATGAATAATATTCCACACCTATTGTTTGTTGGTATTTCCCGTTGATTTTAGATACAGATCGTATAAAAGACATGGAGGAAGAAAAATATATGAATATGTTAGCTATGAAATTTTAATTATAATTTGGTATTCTGAAAGTTGTTTGAGAATGTTAAATGGTGTTTTGATAGTGTGAAGTGAAGAAATGTTTTTTATCAAAGTTGTTGAAGTATTGCAAAAAGTGTTTATAAATAGTTAAAAGTTTTAAAAGGAATATCAGAATGACAAATTTTATAATTTAGATACATTTTTAGTTAAGTTAGTTGTAAGCATGTTGTATTTGACATATTGAATATTAAATGTTGTAAACTTTAACTGATTTTATTAAATTGAAAAACTATTCAACTTTTTTTCTCTAAGAGTTAAAAATTATTAGTTTTGGTTGTATCAATTTGGTATAAGTTTTATGCAACATCGGAGATATGCATATTTTAAAGACTTTTATCAAAGTGATACTTTAGTTACTGAAGCAAAATTATAATCAAGAGAAGAAGTTCATTTTGAAGTGGCTTTTTCTCAAGTGAGTGAATATATTTTCATTAAATCGAAGATCTCTTAAAAAAATATAACTCAATTTTTATCGAAGATATTTTTAAAAAATTACTTAAAAATTGAAATAGGAATTTATTTATATAAATCTACATGTTTGTTATTTTTATATTTATTAAAAAATTACTGAATTATATGTTTTAATTGAATTGTTGAATTTTTATAATATAAATTATTATATATGAAAAATGTAGTTAGAAAGAAAGAGGTGTGAAAATAAATTAATATAATCTAAAATTAACAATGTAATACAAATATAATATTTATTAAAAAAATAATATATGTAAAGAAATCAAATATATTAAATAAAGTAATACATGTAAAGAAATTAAAATACGTATACAAATTTCCTACTATGAAACCTGAATACTGCACTAACTATCATCACTTTATACCTTAAATTTTTTATATGATAATGTATAGTTATGAAGACGATGTTATAATAAAGAAGTAATCCTTGATAATATTTTTTAAAGGGAATTTTTTTATATATTTAGGAATTTGTAACAAATATAACCTGAAGTTAAGAAATTGGTAGTTATGAAAAGATAATGGAAGACTAAAGTTGATGTAACTTGTGGTTGGCTGAGTCATGACTTAAATTCCATTATCTGTAAGAAAAAAGTAAAATAAAGAGATATTGATATGTAGATATAAAAGAAAAGAAAAAGTGATTGATGAATGAGAGTTGAGTGTCACATCATAGCTACCAATACAAATAATAATACCCATTGGTTGCTTCACCAATTAGAATGTCGAGAGATACATTGCACTTTTGAACCTTTCTAAGGATTATTATTATTATTTATAAACTATAGTTTATGGCATAGTCTATTAGTCATTTCATATAATTTTTTTTTCTAGAAAGCAGCGAATAAAATGAAGTATGATTGAACGGACCCAGTCCCTCACGCGCCATCGTAGACTCGGTTGTTTCAGCCACGTCTTCTCTCACCTTGTTTTACACTTTCCTACTTTTCTTTCCATTTTTTTTATTCTATAAAATATACCATGTGAAAACACAAATATTATTACTATTTTTTATCATCAAGCACATGAATTAAATTATAAATGGTTCTAGATTTTTGAATTTCAATTCTTGTTATACAGTTGTATTAAATGTGCAGGAAAGTTTTCTTTTCAGAGAAATTGTTGAAGACAAAAACTTAAAAATAGTATTTAACTGACATTTTAATATCCGAAATGAAAAAAAAATGACTTTTCTGTAAAGATTATCTGATATGGATTAAAAGCAATTCACCATTTTCTTTTAATGAGTAAATTAATATAAATAATGTTAGATTTGATTCAAACTTCAAGATAATAGTATGATTACAATATTGATTTTTTTAAAAACAATAAAATATGCTAAAACTTCAAGTAATTTTTTATGAAAAAAAAATTTGAATTTAAACATAGTAACTTGTTGATAATAATAATAATAATAATAATAATAATAGTAATAATAATAATAATAGTTTATCTAATTTAAATTTTAAAAAGTAATTATTATAAATCATTAAGATAATATTTTTTTTCTTTTTTTAATGTAAATCTTAAAATTTAAACTCATTCTCATTAATCATGTAAACAAATGAAAAGATAAAATATAAAAAATACGATAGTAAATAAGGGAAGAAAATGAAAACATGTCTCTTTAAATTAAATATTCAACTTTATATTTTACGAGTAGACAACCTTTTCTTTTATATTAAGTAATAATTCGATTCTAAAGATAACATAAAAGATGTGTCATCCCGCTGGTGTCATAAAATGTTAGTTGATTAGTATTGATTTTAATTAAATCATTTTGTTGCTGAGAAATAAGTGTTATTAACTTTTAACTTTATATAATAATTTTTTACTTTAATTTGTTTTCTTAACCAACACTTTCAAGATATTTATTAACCTCCAAGATAATTATTAACATCGATCCTAAAAGATGACTTTATCTATATTCAGAAAACATTTAATTAACCGATGAAATTTTAGGTCCATTGACACAATAGAACTTATTTAAAACAAAAATTATTGGTAACAATTGAGACTTCATTTAGAGATTGCATTTATTTTCATGAAATATAATTTTTTCGGACTAGATCTAAGAATTATAGACGATAAAACTATTTATTTTGGTATAAAAAAGTTTGGTAAATTTCTAGATATAATATTTTAAAAAGTTTTTATAATTAATATTTTTATAGTTTGAAATGCAATATACATATATCATAAGAATTTATGAGATTAAAAAAAGTATACATTTAGAATTTATGATAAGAGATTTCTGATTTTATATATATAAAAAAAATTGTTATTTTTTTCTTACCTATGATGATGAGAGTAACATGAAGTATTTATGTGAATGATGATTATTTTTAAGATGTTTACAAAAAGTTTTGTAAAAGCTTATATATAGGCATCTTTTTTTCTTAAAAAAGATACCGCTCGAATAATTTAGTTGTTAAAGTGAGAAGTATGATATTGGTGTATGAATTCTAAAATCTTAGAGATTATGTAACCACACTATCATGCATGAGCTTAAAAATTAATGAATTTGATATATTTTTATGTTATGAAAATCATTAGAGGTGACCAAATGAATATATTACTTAAGTGTTTTAAGAATGTTCAATCAATAGACACTAAAGCCAGAAAGTCTTTAAGAAAAAAAAAAAAACTAAATTACACTCTTTGAATTTATTTTACATAAGTGTAAAAGATGCATATATTGCGTGTGTTATATTATATTATCAAATGATAAACTTTAAGTCAGATCATATTTCATGTATTTTATGAGCTACTGTAATCCTACATTATACTTAAATAAATTAAATTATAAGGGGTAAATTATATTATGAGCGGTAGAAGTGAAGCTCCTAATAATAGTTAGATGTATAGTTTGATATATAAATATTCATTTAAAAAACTTTACATTAAAAGATATCGTAAATATTCTATATATACAGCTACATACACTAGTGAATGAGTACTACTATTTAAGCAGTTACATAAAGTACACACTCCCGAGTATTGTAAAATTTTACAGTGTGATATTAGTGTTAAATCCCCCCTATTTTCTACTAATAAGTTGTCTGTTCCTTAGTTTCAGTCCTTCGTATTTCTAATGTACCCCTACCCCTCTTTTTATCAGTTCTTTCAAATTTTTACCTAAAATATACATTTTTTATGCAGTGAATAAAACAAAAGTGAAAGTACTCTTTCTCCTTTCTTTCTGTCTGTTTTAATTTTAGAAAAAAAATATATTTTATATGTTTCTTTAAACATTTCAATAATACTTATTATTTTTATTATGATTTTATTTTTAGATAATTGACAAATACATTTATTGTATTGGATAGATAATTTATCCAAGGTTATTTTTAGAGTAAAACAGAGCACACAGCAGAAGTCTTTGATTGTCACAGACCCCAATGATACCATGGCCACCATGCCATGGCTACATTATTGTCCTTTTGAGTCACAATTTTCCACGTGTCTTACGGGACCCAACGTGACACCAAATCCCATCATTCCTTTTACGTGCTGCCGCATGTATGGTTGTTCCAAACTCTAACCCTCAAATCATTTAATAAAAAAAAATCTTGTTATTTTTCTACATATACTAAATATTTAATCCGTTTAAAGTAGATTTTAAATACATTAAATATTTTTTATTTAATACCACAATACAGTACTGTTTTAGGAAAGAGTTAGCTTTATTTTCTTTTTATTTATTGGAAAAATGAAAAAGCGGGTACGTTAACCCCTCCTTTCCCTTCTTCAGGTGTTGTCGTACAGAGGTGATAACTGAAATGTCACTGTTTGAAAAATCAACGGCGAATATGTAATCCGTACGTTTTCCTTGGGATCTACGCCGCTAACTAGGAATCTTGGTTCTTGCCACCGTGTCCGATACGTGTGGGGTGCGCGTTCAAACTTCTCTCTCAACCTTAAAATTTTCACTAATTAACCATGGATTTAAACCTAAACCTCTTAATTACTTCTAATTTGGGAAAATAGATTTTCCTTTTTTTCGTGGGTTCGTTCTTTGTTTCGGCGTATTTCGCTGTTTTTATTTTCCAACCACCCTATTACGCGGTCCAATTGTCCCCAATATAAGCTCTCTCCTTCCTACTAGGGTTCCATGCCTCACTTCTCCCCACATTTCTCTCTTCTTCTCTCACTTCCTTGTCTGCTTCTCTCTCTATCGCCCTTTGAAATCTTCTGACTTCTGTTTTAGATTCTCAACTCCCTCTTGATTCACTGGGTTCAAATTCAAACCTAAATTTGGCAATCACTTATAGGTTTTCCAATTGGTGTGACTATAATTTCAATTTGGAGGGAAATTTTTTAGTTTCAGGAGGTTCAATTTCGAATTTCTTGGAAAATTGTGGGCTTTCAATTCCTGGGTTCAAATTGCAGCTGTAGAAGTTTTAAACCTGAGATTGCTATTATTATTCTTTTCTGGGGGTATCAGTTTCTTTGAGAATTGTTTGTGTGAAATTTGAATGATTTCTGGTTTTGAAAGTGAGGTGAAAAAGTTTTAAAATTCGAGAGAACCTTTCCTTTTGTTTGGATTTTTTGTTTCTGGGTTCACGAGGCACATGCTGGAGGAGGTTTGAGTGAGTTTGTGTAAGTTTCGTTGTGTACGAGAATGCCCGCGACGGACTACCAAGGGTCGTCTCCTGCATCTTTAACCCATTTTGGCCGTTCACTTTTCAGTCTTCGTCGCGAACAGGTTCACTCCATTTCCATGGAAGGGTCAAACTTGGAGGCTGAGATGGAATCTTTTCAGCAACACGTCACTGACCGGTTCTTGGAACTCTCTTCGGTTCCCCATCATGATTTGCTTTCACTCCCGTGGGTTGGGAAGCTCCTTGATTGCTTCCTGTGTTGCCAAGAGGAATTCAGAGCCATTGTCCGCTCCCAGAAGACACAGGTGTTGAGACCCCCCTTGGATCGCATGGTGTCTGATTACTTTGAGCGCAGTGTGAAGGCTTTGGATGTTTGTAACGCTATTCGTGATGGGATTGAGCAGATTCGCCAATGGCAGAAGCTGTTGGAGATTGTTCTCCTTGCAATGGGGCACCAGAGGAGCATTGGCGAGGGCCAATTTCGAAGAGCTAAGAAGGCCCTCGATGATTTGGCAATTGGGATGCTTGATGATAAGGACTCCAATGCCTCAATTGCGCATAGAAACCGGTCCTTTGGGCGCAGCACTGGTGGTAAAGACCATCATCATAGCCATAGTCATGGTCACAATCATAGTAGCAGTAATTCCCATCATCATCATCGGTCTTTAGGGCATTTTCGATCGCTTTCATGGAGTGTTTCTCGGACTTGGTCTGCTGCCAGGCAGCTCCAAGCAATTGGGAACAGCATTAATCCACCTAAGGCAAATGATCTTGTGTCTTCTGGTGGCCTTGCAATGACTTTGTACATCATGAATTCGATCCTGTTGTTTGTTATGTGGGCTCTTGTGGCTGCAATTCCATGCCAGGACCGCGGATTACATGTCCACTTTACCATTCCCAGGAATTTCTCCTGGGCTGTTGCATTACTCTCTCTTCACGAAAGGATCATGGAGGAGTCAAAGAAGAGGGATCGCAAGAATTCTTGTGGCTTGCTCAGGGAGATTCATCAGATTGAGAAATGTGCTCGATTGATGAATGAATTGTCTGATTCTGTGCACTTCCCGTTGACACAGGAGAAAGAACGGGAGGTTAAACAGATAGTGCACGATTTTTCACTAGTTTGTGATGCTTTGAAAGACGGGTTAGACCCTTTGGAGCGCCAAGTAAGGGAGGTTTTCCATAGAATTGTTCGCAGTCGAACAGAAGGGCTTGACTCTCTTGGTAGACCAACCTATGCTGAGTAACTTGTAACCAGCATCATTTATTTGTGGGTGCTGCAATGAAATACAAATTGAGATGATGTGATAACTTAATTTTGCTTCTATGGAAATAGAAGCCTACTAAATGAAGAAGCGAATTACTAACGGATATAAAAAGTGGAAAATGTCAGTCTGGTAATTTGAAATGAAGATTATGCATACGAGGAGAGGGTAAGGGGGAGGATTCTTGTACTTAAAAATCATATAAAATGTATAGAATGTAGAATATTGAAGTAGATCATTGTGGTCTATGCTGTTTTGTTGTCCTCTCCTCTTGGTTTTGTCATGTAACGTTGCTTTTGTATAATCAAAATTCGCTGTAACTTTCTGCACCATCATTGTATTAGCCAAATCCTTTTGGTTCATATACTAACATCTGTGTTTGGTTTGGAAGACCAAATTATGGTACAATCTTTATTTCCTTTGCAGTCTTGGGATTGTTTAGTTTCCTTTAAACTGTAAGGACTAAACGTAGAAAAAGACATTTCTGGTTCAAATGCTTAAGTCTGTTTTTGTTCCATTATCATTTGTGGACTTGAATTCGGAATGAAATTTGATGTTGGTCAAGTACTTTTTTTTTTCTGCTCTATGGACCGGTATTAAGAAAATACTATCTCACAAAGATTTTGCAATAGCATTTGGGTTGGTCAATTAAAATCAGCCAGTGCATCACCCTTAAGCCATTCACTGCAAGATCACATATTGAATTGGAAATCTCGCAAGTTTAATCTGTTATCTGTGTCTTATTTATTTGCTCGCTGAATTTGGTGGACCTTGACTTGGTTACTGCCATCCGAGATTGAATTTCGAGGCAGTAACAGTAGCTCTGGTCAATGAAAAGTTGTTGACCAGATGACAGTGTATTCTTTATGACAAGTCATCAGGATTTGGCTATGGGTGTAACATTTTGGACTAGAACTTGTAAGTGTTTTCTGATAGCTTCTCTCTCCTTTTCTGCTGGAAAATGTCATAGTTTTGATTCAGCGGGGAAGGCAATGGTACAATATGTGTTGTTATTATGCGATTGAACATCAATTTTGTTTCTCATGTTATGTGAATAATTACAATCTATTTTTATATCTTTTAAGTGTCATCGAAGTAATATTATTCAACAGCTGGGGCATTCAACTGTTAAATAATTAGAATCTATTTTTATGTCTTTTAAGTGTCTTCATGATGATTTCTCCTAATTTATCTTTATCTATCTGTATGCACATGCTATGTCTGCAACTTGTGCCTAGGTTTAGAAGAATGTATGATTTTTGCTTCAGGAGCAAACTATTCTCTTTCCAGCTCAATACAATATGAATACATTAAGGAAGATGGTTTGCTTTTGATTATGTTATGTAGTCTTAAATAAAAGAACAAATTTCTGAGATTCAATAGAATGACTAAAGTTGAAGGCATGCTCTTTTTTTTGTAGCAAGTTGATGTTGTAGCATGCAATTAAGAGATAGCTTTGTTATGTCCACCTAACCTAAGAGTTTGTCAGGCATATGGGTAGTTGGATAATTGGTGAATTAGTCTACTCAACGAGTTGTCAAAAAAGAGAACTACTCAACACCAATTATTTTTTGTACCTTAATGTCCAAAAAATGTCTTTCTATTTCAGTTTTATTAACCATGAGTCACACATAAAAAAGCATTAAAAAAAGTAAGAATTTATTCATATATTATATATATTCATAAAAAATAATTTACTTTTTTTTTTCTAAAGCTGCGTATAACATAGTCTCTACTGTAACGACAAAGCAACGCAGACTAAAAGATTAGAACCTGTAAAATAAAATAGAACCTTAACACGTGTTATTTAATGAAGATATTGATTTGAAGATATGCCTTTTGGTCATGTCATCATCTTACTCAAATAAACCCATTACTATTATTTAAGCATTAACCAATACATTTTTCTTTTTAGGGATACACCCTCATTCCAACGCCTAGAGCACAGCAAGGAATCACAAGAATAGAGAGATTGGATAACAAGTTACAGGTCTAACGTATTAATAATTCTGATAGCTTTTAAAAAGTAAAAATTTAAGTTTCATTCAACCTTATTATCTTATAAGATGATCTTGTAATTTAATTTGATTTTCAATGTATTTTTTCGTACCAAGTATTGAATATCTTTAAATAATTGGAAATGATTTTGAAACCATCATTAAAAGTAGATTTTAATTCGTTAAATTGTATAGAAGAGACAAATATTAAACTAAAACTGTGTATTTCTTCAACACCACAAATATCTTTTTATATTAAAAAATTTAAAATACTCCTAATAATGCATATATAATTTAGATATACCTAATAATTTAAAATTAATTCATTATTTCTATAATTATAACACTCCTTCACGTATTTATACTTTTAAGGGATTGATTTAACTATACGAACTCACAAATGACCAATGCCATTGTTATATTGTGTTTCTATACTTTATTTCTTACTTCTTTTCATGACATTGAATTATCTCTAACAAGAATAGAACCCCGAAATGGAGCATTTGGATGTGAAAAAAAATAGTAAAATTGTTCTTGAGTTGGAAGTATTTGTAGAGTTGGCGTGACAATAGGAAATAAAATAATGTTAATTTGAGCATGAAAAGATTCCGAAACAAAAATGGGTTCACGTTCACAGTTAGAAGTTCCATATTTAGCCAAGCAGTCAACGCAGGGATTCCTCTCCTATAAAGTGTGTTGGAAAGAAAGGTTCCCTTATCTAGTCTTAATTAAACATATAATAGTTAATTCCTTTAACTTTTAACCACAATATCCCAAGGAAGCAAAGACAAAATTTCCATATACTGAAATCCTATTATTCCTAAAAGAGCAATATCTTAGTATATTTTTGATGAAATCTCCAGTTGGACATCCATGCCACAAACCATGACAAAGGCTTCAACTTGTTTTTTAAGGAAGTAACTTCTACTTGTTCAGATTCGAAAAAGTAAAAAACTAAAATAAAAAAGTAAAATTTTAATATATAATGCTGCATATTTCATTAAATTATTTTTAATTTCTGATTTTATTTCTTCACTTTAATAAGTGTTCTCAAAATGCTCATTAGCTGCCAACTAAATAAATAAATTAACCAATAATAAATATTGTTTGACACCACTGATTACAAAATACACTTACACTATAACTGTTTTTTGTAATAAAATATTATATCTTAATAAAATAATATTATTTTTAATTATTAAGTAGATGTAAATTATTATTAACGGTGTCAAGTATCATTGCTCATTTACCAAACTTGAGGAATATGCATCAGCATTGTGATTTTAGTACTAACCCTTTTTTGGGCCATTGTTGCAGTAAAGGCCTAGATGATTTTTTGCAAAACGGCAGCAAATATGTAATGGTGTCCCAGGCCAATAATTGGGCCTATTATACTTAGTACTCAAGTATATGCATCCGGTGGTGAGAAAAATTATTTTAACCATTCATGTTATTTACAGTTTAATTTCCATGCTTTGTGAGTATAATATGCATTTTTAGTAAGAAGGAAATTATTATATCCATTTCTTATAAATTATTATTATTATAAAATTTAATAAACTTGTGATAATTTGCTATCATGTTACTATAAAAAATATACCCTATATGCACTTCAGTTAAATTATTTTATTTAATTACCTTTTTCACAAAATCAGAATCATTCCATTAAAAAGACATTGTGAATTCAATCAGGAATTTCATTGAAGATGTCTTGAGAAAAAAAAAAACATAATTTCTAACCTGCCACCAAATTAATATTTCTTTCTCCCGTATTGAACAGTGTGAAAATGATGAAGTCTAAAATAATCCTAATTTTATTTATTATTTACTTCAACTTTAAAATAAATCTGTTTCGTGATGTCATATAAGTTTATTTTTGAAGCAATTATTAATGATACACGAGAGTGAAATTATATGAAATAAGAAGAAATAAATTGAAAATATTCTTATATATATATAGGAAATTAAAAAATATAAACCTAAAAATCCTAAATAAAAAATAGTTTAATATTTCTTGTTTATTCCAATATTAAAATCCCATAAATTCCCCTAAAAGTATTAAACTATAAAACTATATCACTCTTTATTGTATATCTTTATATATGATAGAAACTTGAGAGTAGAAGTTTCTTAAAATGGGGAGACCATCTTCAAAACAAGGAAAATTTCAAGGAATGGTGTTTTTGGATGATTTCTAAGTTGCTTTGAGGTTGATTAGGTTTTGATTAATCCTATGATGGATGAAGAAGAAACTTAGGTTGGCATAGGAAGATTTTTGGATACGTTAGAAATAGTTTAGAGGTGAATATTGTAGGAATTTTTGGAAAGGGCTAGTAGTGTTTTGTAAAAGTATAAAGATTAATAGACGGTGATTCTTGATTATCATTTAGAATCCTTTTAAATAGTTTGAGGTGGGATTTTGTAATGGATACTTGAGAGAATATATTGATCTAAATTTAGTAAATTATGGACGAGATTTGGATGTCTTACGGTGGTTTGTCCGAATGTATAATTGAAAAATGTACAAATGTGCTTTTTGATTTTTTGAAAGAAATACAAGGGTGTGTCCAAGAATGTGGACACGTTGATTTAGAGTTATCTTGATTTTTTGATGTTCTTGACAATCTTAAGGGATGGAGAGGTAAAGGATGAAAGTTTAACAATAACATAATTGAACAACACAAGAAATAGAATAGAAAAAAACAGAAGATAGACACATCTCATGGATGAAAAAAATATAAGGTAGAGTGATGATTAGCTTATCAAATATACACAACTATGGAGATTAACTATATAACTTTTGAAAGTCCTTAACATAAAGTCCTTAACATGTTTTTTGATGGCTCCAATAAGATAAGAGAGAGAAGATGTTACTTAAGATAAGTCAATTTAGAAAACAACACTCTTATAATTATTAAAACTTTGAACATCTTATCAATTTATAAATAAGAAGTCTTGGGTTAACTTATTTGGATCTCCTAATAGAAATATTACAAAGATAAAAAAGCGTGAAAAATACCAATATCAAGGAATAAAAAATTATTTGATTAGTCTTCTTTCTTTGCAGGTATATAAAGATTTGCAGGAAAGAAGGATAATGTAATAAAATAATAATAAATTTAAAAAATAATAAAACATTAATAATAAATTTATAAAATAATAATAAAAATAAGATAATTATAGAAATAAAATATTAATGATATTAGTATAAAACTAAAAGTAATAATAAAATCATAAATAATAAATATAATAATAAAAATAAATAAAATAATAATAATAAAACTAAATTAGAATAATACTCAAAATAAATTTATAAAAAATAATAATATTATTAACAATAATAGTTTATTTTTTTGGTTTTTTATTTTAAAATAATTGATAATCTTATAATTACATTAATTAAAAAATAATAATTCATTAATCACACTTAACAAATTAATGATATTGAATTTTAAATTAATTTTAACTACAATTCATCTACTAAAATTTTATTTTATCAATCACATATATCACATAACTCACAAATTTTTGTAAACTTTTCACTCAACTATCACTATCTTTCTCTTAATCAAAACAATCAAACTTTGCACGTACTCTCATCTCAAATACACTTCCTAATTCAAACAAAGCCAAAATCAAATTATATCTCAATCACTAGAAGTTGGAGTTTCATACTAAGTTATATCTCAATTACTAAAAACTTGAATTATATACTTAGTTATATTTCAGTCACTAAGACCGTGTTTGCTTCAAACCACAGAAAGTCGTGAAGCGCAGAAATACAGTTAAAGTGCAAAAAAAGGAGGAAAAAAAGGCACGAAAAATCAAATCTTTCTACGATTAAACTTTCTTCACTTATATGCGAAGAAAGTCTCTTTCTATTATATATAATAATTTATTTAATATATTATAATTAAATAAAATATAAAGAATATTTATTTTATTTTAAAAAAATAATTAATTTAAAAATATATATATAATAATTAAATTTATAATAAATAATATAAAGATATTAATAAAGTAAAATAAATTTAATATTTTTTAAATATATTTTATGTTAATTAATAAATAAATTTAATAAAATTATAAAATAATAATAATTAAAATGAAATAATTATAAAAAGATAATAAAATTATTGATAATATTAATATTATAAATAAAAAATAATAATTGATATTTTTATATATATTTTTAAATAAAATAATAATAATTTATTAATGACATATAATAAATTAATTAAATTTAATTTTAAATTTATTTTAATTATAAATTATCTATTAAAAAAAATTATTTTATCAATTACACCTATCACATCATTCACAAACTTTTATAATTTTTATCTTTTTTTCTTACTATCTTTCCTTTAATCCAAATAATCAAACTTTTTACAACTTTCATCTCAAATCCAGTCTCTAATCCAAACAAACCCTAAAAAGCTCAAGCCCTCTTTTTAATTAATAAAAACTTGAGCTCAAGCTCAATTATAAGATTAAACCTTATATCAAGTTATATCTAATGAATTTGAGTTTTTGTTACTAAAAACTTGAGTTTTATGATGATTCATATCCTAATTATCAAAAACTTGAGTTTTGAACTTAATTACTAAAAACTCGAATTCAATAATAAGATATATCTATCAAGTCCAAAATTCAATTATTAGAAGTTCAATCTTTATGTCAAATTATATTTAAATAATTTTAAAGATTTATTGAATTCTCTCATTCCAAAAAGAAAAAAGAAATTGAGGTCCAATCTTAACAAAATCTTCTTTCTCTATGACATATTTTATTTAGAATTTATTGTCTATGTTCAATATTATCAAAATGTAACTTGAATATTACAAATGATTTATTATCGTAATCATATAAAACATAAGACCTAACAATTTTACTATCTTTTGTTATATGTCAAATATTATGTTAATCATAATATATCCATTTTATATCATTATCTATATCACTAATCTTAAAAATAAGAGTTTCAAAATTCTATAAATGATAAGAAATCTAGCTTTAACGCATGTGTTATATTTAATATTATGCTATTTATTTTATTCTTAGTGTACTTACTTAAACCTTACAGCGTCTTTTGCATATGGTATAGCATTTGATTTTCACCTATACTTCAAAGATATAAAGCTCTTCTCTCATTATTGTTATTAACAAATGAACTCGTAAATTGAAGTTTTCACTTCATTAACTACTCAATAATGGATATTCAATTTTCAGTAACAATGTGAGAATCTCATATCTAGGATTCATTGGACCACCCATAATTTTTTGTTGCCAGTGACTGAACTTGAATGTCAAGCCAACTTAAACTTCGTACTCTCCATAACTATATATGCGAATACACAAGATAATATGACTCTAAAAAAATAAAAAAAAATAAAGCTTGAATCAACTTAAATAAACTCTTTCTCTTCACCCATTTCTTCAATATACTACATTACAAGAAAAAGATTAACTCTTTCTGGCTCTAATATAGTGCATTACAAGAAATAGAAGAGTTAGAAGCAAAGTTGATCCTCCAAAATAGAAAGGAGGACAAGGGGTCCACGGTTTTTTGTGATTCTTCACCGGAGGTGTTTCCTCTTCAGTTTTTTCTGGTTCACTTTCCTCTGGCTCTGGTGTCACACTATCTACAACATTTTCTGCCACAATTAGCTCTTCTTTTTCCTGCACCTCCTCAATTTCTGTCATTCCTTTTCTCACTTCCGTTTTTGGCATCACAATTGTCAAAACTGCATCCACTTCGTTATACTTAGCCTTGATCCGATCCAAAACCACCCCATCAGGGATTCTGAACTTCTTCGCAAACCCTTTGGTTTTGAGCTCTTTCTTGAACGGTATCATTTGCATTTCTTGCACCTCCTTCTCCCCACTCACCGAAATCTCAGTGCCATCTTTACTGATACTGATGTCAATGTCCTCTTTCTTATATCCTGCACTTCCACATAAGCATACCAATATTAACACAGAGAGAAAAGATTAACGTAACTCTTCAAGAATCTGAGAGTGAAGAAACCTTTGAGATGTGCAGTGAGGATGAGCTTTGCATCAGTTTCTTTAGAAAAGAAGACAGGTCCTGATCTGTCTTTCGCAAACTGAAAATCAGAAACTGAAGTGTTTTCATCTTTGGTTCTTGTGATCTTCAGCCCCAACTCAACCTCCATGATCCTTGATTTTTCCTCAAAATAACCGAACCTTGTAAAATTCAAATGTTCAAATTTTTTTGTCTCAAAAAAGAACTAAACTGTGCAAGTAAAGCACATATTCATTTCTTCACTATATAGTATGTATGGGCAAAGCTGCTATAACGTTGGTGAGTTACTTTACTATTGCTTTTGGACACTTGTAACATGAAAGTCTTAGAAAGCATGGTTGTCCTATAAATATTAGTATGCAGTGTTACAGCAATTGTATTGGGCCAAAGTATATGAAGCCTCGTATCCCAAATGGATTGGCTACCTTTGTTAGCATGTGGAGGCCTTCTTCGGACAAATTCTTCCTCCACCCCCATATCCTCTTCTTGCACTCTCATATAATTTTTTTATTCCACGACTGTCCTTCATGAAATTACATAAATACCTTTATTATTTTTTGAAATTGTGAACCGGACGGAGGTGCATCCGGTTCTCATTTTTAAAAAAAATACAAACCGGACGACCTCATCCGGTTCTCAACCCAGCAGATCGGAAAATCCTCAAATTCGTTGTCGACAGCCCCTCAAATTCCAAATTAACTACTCTAATCATCAATATCACCTACTAATTGCTAATAAACATCACAAATTGATTACCTAATGCTTCTATGAAGGATTAATTGAAAGATTTTGAATAACGAACGGAAGATTTTTCGATCTGCTGGGTTGAGAACCGGATGAGGTCGTCCGGTTTGAATTTTTTTAAAAAAATAAGAACCGGATGCACTCCTCATCCGGTTCACAATTTCAAAAAACTGTAAACCGGATGGCCTGGTCATCCAGTTGGGAAGGGGAGGGGTTTTATTAAGATAGGGGTATTTATGTAATTTTATGAAGGGCAACTATGAAATAAAAAAATTATATGGGAGTGCAGGAAGAGGGTATGAGAGTGGAGGAAGAATTTGTCCCTTCTTCGTACACCTCCATTATATCAGGCCGCACTTTCATAAGATAGATGAAAAGATAAAATTATCTTTCTTCTAAAAAAATGAATATCTAACTTTCAAAGTCTAGAATTTGGAAGTTAAAACTAATTTCACATTATTTTCGAATTATAAAATTTAAAAATTATTTAAAATTGATTTTGACTTCTGAATTTTGAATTTTGGAAATCTAAAATTTATTTGTTAAAATTTTTGGAATGTAAAATTTAAAAATTAAAATTAATTTTAAATAATAGTAAAATTCACAAGTCAAAACTAATTTTAAATGACTTTCGTTCATATTTTGAAAATCTTAATTTTTATTATAGACATATTTTTTTGTCTTTTTATCAAGGTAAATTTTGAAATTAAGAAAAGTACGAACCTCTCTAGTATGTGTCCCAGCCAAGATAGGAAATTTTTCATAAGATGTAAGATTAGAATGGTAGATGAGTTGATTAATTAATACTTGGATATTAGTTATCAATGAAGCATGACCTAGAGTGCTTTTTTTAAATAAAAAATGAAGTTTTAACAACTTTTCTAACTATTTAACATTTTTAGAAGTAATATGACTATTATAAATATAATTTTTTGTATTTATAAAAGAACAATAAAATGAAAGGTAAAATAATAATTGTTATAAAAGAACACTAAATAAATTCTTAATGCAGCTATTTAAACTCATCAGTCTGGTTTTAATATGAAGAGTAGTTAGAATTAAAGATGAAAGCTGGTAGGTTATCTTTAGTAAAATATCTTATTTTAAAATCTTATATTACTTTTTAGTAAGTATTTTAACGACATGTAGGATATAAGATCCGGTAATATCTCATTCGAATTTTACTTTATTAATAGATTTTAGCTCAAGGTTTTAAATAATTTTTTTATTGATCTCATAGCAAATATTTCTGTAGTAAAAACAAGTTTAAGATATGAACCCTTATCATTATAATATCTTGAGCGTTTTTATAAAAAAATACATCTTAATCTTAAGATAAGTTTTAAAGATATTCATCACTGAAAAATCTAAATATGATATGTGGTGTAGTCAATTTATTCTATGATGGTAACACTTGTAATGAAGGTATTAGATGGATATTAACATTTGGCTGGATGTCAATTTATCTTTTAGCTAGATAAAATACACTCAAAAGGTTGAATGAGATTAAATGTATGATTGGATTCATCCAGAAAAGTAGGAACTAAATGATGACCAATTTAAAAGCAAAATATTCAGATTTATCAACTTTTCAAATTGGTTTTATTTTATAACTTAAACCAACTCATTAATTTGATTTGAGACTAAGTTGAGCTGATGGAACAATGAATATGTAAATATTTTTAATAATTATTTATGCATAAATTAAGTTTAACTTATGAAATAATTTAATTTTTATTTTTTATTTAAAATTGTTTAAGAAGAAGTTGGATGAATGTACCCGTGAGTGTGGTTTGAGAAAAGACAAAAGTATGAGATCTGTGGTGTTGTGAGAGTTTGTTTGTGCCAAAAAATGAGGGAGAAAGGACTGTGTGATGGACCTCCAAAATTTCGTATTGATATTCTTTTACTTTTCTTTCAAAATTAAACTTTCAAATATAATTTGTCATAAAACCAACACCTTTGTGCTATTTATTCAATCATGCTGGCCCATTTGTTGCCCTCTTCCCACTTTAATTGAATCCTCTTTGAATTTTGGCATCATTGATATTTACATGTGTGGTTGTGATTCTATGAGTGAGATTTTTTTTATGCTTACTTCTGTCGGTAACCACTTACTCACAGTTACCCCTTAAAATTTAATGCAGTGATTGCAATCTTGTGTAAAGTCAAAAATAAAATAAAATCAGAAAGTAAATTTCTAATTGTGTGTCTTGTCCATTTAATTTTCAAATAAAAGAGATATCAAAATAAAATATATTTTTTCCATTTCCAGAATCAAACTTTGGCAGAAATGTTTAAGAAATTGAATTGTCAATGGATTATATCTCCTTGACAGACATTCATTTTTAATTATTTTATGCATATCTCAAATGATTATCAATGAAACATTACAATTATTGAATCAACTTTTAAAATAAGTGAATCATGATGAACTTACTGAATAAAATAACAATTCTTATTATTCGTTTCTTTTTATCTTTCTCATTCTTTTCTATTATATACACACACACACATCATATACTCAAAAAAAAAAAAAAAAAAGTCATCTATGGATCTCAAACCGTTTCACAATATTTATATAATTATATATATGTACTCAACTCTGAAGACTACATACACATATGAAGGAAATATATATTGTTCACAGGACCCATTCACTCCCAAAATAAAGTGGAAGATATGTAACTTAGAGACACAGAAACATAAGTAAAGCGAAAAACATATAGGGAAGTAGATGGAATATATATGGTCTTATTGGTTGCATAATTATAAAGGTTTGGTTTTGGTGCATCAGAAGAAGTGGCGCTTCTCTGAATGAGTTTCCTCATCCTGTTCCTTTGCTTCCTTTTTCTCATGATGCTCATGAAAGGCAAATCCACCAGCTCCCACTGCAGCTGCTGCTGCAACCTCCTCTTCTATCTTGTGCTTGTGTGCGTGCTCTGGATCCTTCTCTGCCTTGTGCTTCTCATGCTGTATTTATATGCACATATCAAACTTCAGTTATCATTTTATGTTTCCTTCCAAACCATATACATATAAGGTCAAAATTGAAAATCACCACTCAAACAAACCATATTTCACGTATAGTAAGTAAGAAACAAAGATAAAGTAAATGAGATGAAAGAGAAGAAAACATTATAGTGAATAATATTACATAATATGCATGTATGAATGGTAAAGAAAGTTATTTACCAAGGCGTAAGCACCAGCAGCTGCAGCACCTAACTCACCAAGGTGCTCAAGATGCTTGTGGTGCTTCTCCTCCTTCTTGTAGTCAACCTCATCATCACGTTCATAGTTATCATCCTTGTAACCGCCACCACTTTTCCTGCCGTAGCCATCGTCAGCGGTGTCAGAGTACGCACCACCACCGACGCCATAGCCCCCACCAGCACTTGTTTTGGTGTAGCCACCATCAGTGGTGTCAGAGTATCCACCGCCAGTGCCATAGCCACCAGAAGACTCATCAATGGCAGAATAACCTGTTTTTCTGCGCCCTTCGTAGTCTCCACCAGAAGGGTCGTCACTGGAAAATGACGTTTTGTTGAAACCAGTTTCATATTCAGCAGCACCAGAAGACTTGTACGATGGGTTGTCGTAACCAGTCTCGGTTTGTACGGGCTTAGTCTCCTCGTCCTTGTGGTGGTGGAAGAGGTGGTGGTGGTGGTGCTTCTCTTCGGCCATGGTGGTTGTTGGGGATAGTTAATGGAAGGAGAAGAAGGTAGAAGTGTGAGTAGGGAAATGAGTTGAAGTAAGGTGGGATGTGATAGTTGGAAGGAGTAGTTAGGTATTTATAAAGTGGTGATCACCATGTAACTTCTTTCATGATTCTTAAGTTCCTACTTTTCTGGTAGGGCATTAAATTATCTTCTTTAACTAGCAAATATTCTGAATCTTACTCTATCATTATTTAACAAAAAAAAATAAAAATCTCACACTTTTAAACTGAAACAAACTATATTTTTATAAATATTTTTATTTTTTAAGCACTTTTAGGTAAAGTCAGATTATTATGACTTTATATTTCTTTAGTAAATATCTTATTAATATCAAATATATTAGTTTGATCGATATATGGTTAATTTTTGTTCGAACATTTAACTAACTATTTTTATTAGAATTTCTCCTTCCACTTTTTTTTTTTTTTAATTACTTGTTTGGAGTTGTCGTATTGGAACGCGAAAAATATATCAAATTGGAAGAAAGACAGTGAACTTTTTCTTTATTTATAATGATACTCCTTTTTGAAGACAAAGACAAAAATAAGCACGGTTTTTATAAAATGGGATGAGTCCACACTGCATAATTTGTTCACAAGATTAAGTGGAAAACAAAACAAAAATACATTGTTTATGATATTTTCGTGTATTAACCTCTTGTGCTCAGTGTTTGATGGGCATTGATGGTAATGTCACATCCGATTAACTCGTTCACATTACTGGTTACGTTAATAAATAATAGATATGATTATTGTTTAATTGGTAGTAATAATGGAATTTTAAATGTATTTTTTTTCAATAATTTTATTTTTGACCAAAAACAATAAATACGTTATTAAAAAAATAATAAAATTCAAGGATAATATAGTAATTATAAAAAAAAGTCTCATGTAATTGAACGTGAATAAATTATTGAGTTATACACTACTCGTATACTTTCGTATAAATGGAGACATGTAAAACATCTCATTTAATGGAATGCACGAAATGTATAAAGGTTGTATATTAAAATTAAAATTATATGTAGTTTCTGTTAAATTTATTTTTTAAAATTGTAATATAAAATGCTTACTAATTATCAATGATTAGTTCTTATTAAAAATTATGATTGGTCACTCTAGTAATATCTTCTCTCACCGTTTTTATTTCCTACATAAAATTTGGATTCAAACTTTTCTTAGGAAATCAGATAATTTTATTTAAACCAATCAATTGTTGGCTATTAAAGTTTAATTATACTAGTAAATATATTTTATATAATAATTTAATTCTAGACTCTGATATATAATATTGCCTCTTATTATTTGTAACAAAAAAAACTTCACACACATAAGAAAGTCAATTAGCTACATTAAAATATCCTTATACCAAAATAAAGAGTACAAGTTATGATGGTATAAGTAAAGGTCAAACATTAATTAAAATCAAGGTAATCCCGGCGAAAATATTACTAAATAAAGTAGAGATAATTAAAACTTACTTGTATTTGACAATTCAGTGTATATATATATATATATATTTTTTTTTATTTTTTTCTGTGCATGGAAAGTGTTTTTTTATTCTCTTTTTTAATCTTCATACTTTCAGCATGTGAATGAAAACAAGCAGGAGGGAAGGGCCTTTCAACCCTGTTCACAGACATAATGCATTTGATCCACGTTACCCCAATTTTCAAAGATCCCACGTAGTAATATAATAATAATTAAAAAATAAGAATAGATATGATAGTAACAATGATATATTATTAAAATAAAATACTGATAATATTTATAATAATAGTAATAATAATAATAATAATAATTTATTTATGTTTACATTAAATAATCTTTTTAACATCATAAATTAAATAATTTAAAAAAAAATGCTTCTTCTCAACCAATCTTTATTTTTACCATTTTATACGTTTTGATTCATATTTTATTTTTCTCTATCTGTTTATTTTTTTTCAATGCCTAACTTAACCCCCATAAGGTGGTAAATACGGAATTAAAAAAAAAAAAGTCGATGATAATAAGTTAAGGTTGAAACCCAAATTCAAATAGTGCAAAAAATACGAAACAAAGGATTGAAATCGATCTTAAAATCTTGTAGAGTTAAAGAATTTAATTTTATTTAATTTTTTGTTGTCTACTTATATTTTTCTTTTATAAAAATACCCCATATACATGTTAAATACACGTAGTGTTAAAATAAGGTGAGTGAGTTACACCTTGCAGAGAAAAAATAATTAGAACAAAAGATGTTAATTATTGTGTTGGAAAATAATAGAAAATAATAAATAAAAGAAAGATAATTGAAGTGGATAAGATTGGGTTGGCATGATATGGGACCCTTTGAATGGCAGTTGTTAGTTGACGAACTGTTCGTTTGTGTCGGCAACAAAGGACATTCCATTTCATGTGTTTAAGCATATTCTTTCTCACACAAAAAAATAACTATAAAAAAAAAACATAAATTAAGTTAATATGTTGTTGTTGTAAAAAAAAATTTGATGAATGACTAGTGTAAGAAAAATATATCATCCATCCATAAAAAAACTTAAATGTTCCTTTAAATATCTCACATCTTATCAGAGAGATACGATCTTATTAATAATAATAATAATAATAATAATAATAATAATAATAATAATAATATAAATCTCATCTTATTAAATTAATTTTATAAGTATAAATTAAATTTAAACTTTTTCAAATGATATTAGAACACTAAAAACCTATCTCAACAAAATTTGTTATGGCTATAGACTTTGTATACTTTTATCTTGAATATCCTAAATGTGAAGTGTGTTAGAAACAATTTATCTTGGTGATTAAAAACTTTATATTTTTAGAATGATTTTGTGGTTAAATTAAGATTTAACATTTAAATTTAGTTATGCTTAAATTTCAATTTCAAAATAAATAATTATCATAAAAAATAATTATTATCAATTATTATATAATAATTGATAAATAATGTACTTTTTATATTTTAAATTGAACTAAACTTTACACCTATAAGCGAGTTACATGTGAAGACATACAAATTGTCTATATACACAGGTAGATAATTTGTTGTTTCCAACAAGACTTTAAGATTGATATAATATAAAGGTTGTCTATAGATCAAATCTCACAAAAAGCATAAAAGAAAATAGCACATCAAACATAGGTAACCATTTGTCACACGAAACCACACAACTTATTTGTGACCTCACACTTGTGCTATTAATATCTTAGTTAATTAGAAATCAGAAAATAATTTAATTTTGGTTTCAGCAGGTAAGAATAACTGATTTTAACAGATTATACATGTGATTATGCAATTTAATGGTGTTATAAAGGAAAACCATAATTTAAGAGCAACTATCTAAAATACTGAATACATTGAGCAAAACAATGATAGTAAAGCACTAGATTAATTAAAAAAATTTCCACTTAGTAAGAATAAAGAACTATTTATGAATCAAAAACTGTGGAAATAGTTGTAGAATGAAATAAAATAAAATTGATAATTTGGTTTGAAGAGAAGGATTTGAATTGAAGGAAACTTGGGTGGCATATTCAGCCTTACACGTATTGGGCATATATGGGACACTGTTGTGACAGTTGAATTAACTGATTGAATTTAGGACTTTAATTTGGGAAGATTAAAGATTGTGGGTCAAAATAGAGCCACGTGCTGCTGCCACGTATACAACACGGAGTAATATAAATAAATAAATAAATAAAAATAGGGGATTATGTTAGTGGTTGGATTCTCGTGACGTAACTTCATGAGATTTGAATAGCAGATTATTTAGGGATCACATGCATTGTTCATAAATTATGTTTTGTTTTTATCTATGATTTTATTTTATTACAAAAGTATAATAATTTTGTTGGTTTGAGTTTTGCTTAATTGGAAAATTCGAAGTTCATTTCGAATTGAACTACAGAGGGTCGAGTGATTTTTAAAGAAAAACTATTAATGGGAAAAACGAATTATGTTCTTTCTCTATTTCGTTCAAAATTTAATTTATTTAAGAGAAAACCAACTTCATATTTATAAACAATTTTTTCGAACTATGTTCACAATACATTCATTAAATACGGTATTTATTTACTTTTTTTCATTCATAATATACTATACTTTTTATTTTATTTTATATAAATAATTTTTTTACTTGTAATTTAATATTCTATGCTATATAAACATAAAATATTTTGGTTTTTATTAAAACCTAAATTCTGGAATACTTGTCTAACCTCAACTTGATTTTGTTAGAGTAATTTTATTTTTTTATATTTAAGATTTATGGTATATTGAAACGAATTTCTTCAGTCTTTTTTATAAAAAAAAAATAGAAGGAATAAATAAATTTATTTTTTGTAAGTTAATACAAACTTATACGCAATTACGAATATTGTTTTTAAAAAATTATATGGAAGAAATTTCGAAAATTAATTTATATTATAAATTATTTTAATTTGTAAAATTGTAATTTTCTTTTCTATTATATTTTTCCAGATATGTTTACAAAATGTCCGTCTAATTGAGTTATTTAGAGATATCCTTATTCAACTTTTCAAATTAAGTTTGAATATGTAATAGTACTGAGATTTAAAACCAATTCATACGTACATTATAATATTTTTCCCAATGAAACTACAAATTTAAATATGGTAGAGATGGTCCCTTGCTACTTTTTGTTTTATGAGGATATGGATATTCCTTACATTGTGTGCTTATTATCAACCACGTGTCTAATGTAATTAAATAGAAATAAACATTAATGTTAAGTGAGATACCGAAATCAATAACAATTATTGCGTCACAACATTGCCGACATGAAGGGTCCAAACCCAAGCCCAATAATAGGACTCCCGAACATTAGGCCCAAATACATAAAAAGGCTTCAATTACGTTGGGCGGATCAGGTCCATTATGAAGCCCAACCCATGATTATGGTCCTAGATTGATATTTATTCTTGCATGCAGGAACCATAGGGGGTTGAGACACTACTGGGGTCTTAGGGGTAAAACTGTTGGTGTCTCTAAGAAGCGCTGAGCTTAAAGCTCTCACTTTGTTCGCTTTTTCTTACTGTTTTTTTGAACAATGGGATATATTATTTTGTTAGAGATAACAATTTTATTTTGAGAATGCATTTAGATTTTTCTGCATTTGAATTTTAATTGTGATTGGGTTGGTTGTTTTTTTTATTCCCTTATGAATCTTCTTTTTTGTCCCCAGTTGTCCCATTTGTAGGGGACGCCACGTTGATTTCGGTTAAAATTTGGCTTAATATTGAACAAGATTAATGTATGATTACCCAAGGCCTACATAGTGCTTGAGTGATATTTGGTATGTGAGCATAAACATAACTAATATCTATTGTATATTAAGATAATAACGAAGGATGATGATGTTTTTGTTGAAGTTAGTTATAAAACCCTTTCACATATTTCACAGGAATCAAAGAATTTTGTCAGTTGTATAAGTTTGTCATTGATTTGTATTTTATAATTATTCTTAATGTTAGTAAGGTGTATTTTCTTATCTTTTTACTTCACTGATTATTCCATGTCTTCTTAGATTATTCTGTAACAAATAGTAGGTAAATTATTTCATGAAAGTGAATTTAGTACAATTAGTTAAAAATGTTCTAATGAAAAGGATTCATATTTTTTTTTTCTTTATCGTCAAATGGTTTATTATTATTTAATGATGAAGTGAACCAAAAATAAAGGTTGCTTGCATGTAAGTGAAATGGTAACTAACACGTTAAGTTCAGACGCATGTCCAATTATTGAGAAGAATAAAACATAAAAAATAGTAAGAAAATTTTGTGAATACTTTTCAAGAAATTTAAAGTGCATAACTAACCCAAATAATATTTTGCCGGAGTTAATCCAACCTACTCCAAATTAGAATATTAAAGTCTAAAAGTTTAGTGTTGAAGCATTTGTGCAATGTTAAGGGCATGACCGAAATAAAAGAGATGATTGGACTAAACTAAAATACAAATAAAATAAAATAAAACAAAACTGAACTATTTTTAGTTCGATTTTAAAAATTCTTAAACTATTATGAGAATAAAAAAAAGTTTACATAATTATTTACCATTTGTTCTTGAAGTCATTGATTTTTTGGGGTGAATTTCAATTAACTTATTTATTACTAAAATCAAATCAAATTAGTAAAATTTGTATGTTATTTTTTTCAATATTAATTATCAAAAATGCATTCCAATAGATACTAGTGAAAAATGGCCTGTTTCCCTTCGTATTAAATCTTCAATATTTATTAGTTCATGAGATATAATTCTAAAAAAGGTTGGTGATGCATATATAAATTTTAGTTGAAAAGAAAAAGACAAATTCTGTCTCATCTACTAGTAAAAGGGAAATTTAAATAATTAACTTAGTTCAATTTCTAGACAAAAATAAACAATTTAAAAATGTAGATCGTTGCAAGTTATACTAAAAAGATAGTTCAATCTGCAAATGTAAAGTGTAGTTAACTGTACTATTTTTTTTAATTTGCTTGAACTGTTTCGTACTTCAGATTAATTTGGAGACTTTTTAGTTTAAGTCAACTTTTATACAATTTAATTCAATTTTATGTTGAAATGTGTTATGAAATAAAATAATTTTGACAGTTGGCGATTTTTGATAGTTCGCAAGACATAATTGTTCTTCCGTCTTACACCTTGCAAGAATTGCCGAGGTTGACTGTTATTCCTGTCAGAAACATTGACCCTGAAAGGCTCGTGTGCTGCACACCACACACCGCTCAAATTACTTACTGATTAGTAACAAAATGCTAATGCAAGGCATCCAATACATTGACGGATTAAAGATTAATCAAATTCATTTTGATGAAATTATTTTAAGATGTGTATCTCATTCAAATGGGCACGAAGCATTTCCCATGCAATTCAATCAGTGGAGAGCAAACAATGACCAACTTTAATCTCCGTACACTTGCACTGTTTCTAAGCCTCAGAAAATGAAAATAAAATATAGATCGAGCGGACGGAGAGTCAAAAGAAGGGGCAAGAAATAACTCATTAATGGAACTCACGAACTTTACTTGGTTTACTAGTGATCACTTTAAAAAATGTCTAACGAAGTTGAATCAACAAGTGATCCTCAAGTCGGTCACATCATGTATGTGATCCAACATTTCCAATGGACAAGCTTCTTTGTGTCTTCATCAAAGCCGAAAAAGTTAAAACAATAAGGACTTTAGAGGACAGGAATTACTGGGGAGATGTTCTTGAGCATATTTAATACAATAATACACAGCGTAAAAATAAAGACTTACTAGGGTTATTGTTCAACCTTCAGACCGGCTTCTATGCGTTCAATAAGCTGATCTGCAGTCAATGCTCCCTCCTGGAAGTCATCAAGACCAAAAAATTTTCTTGCTTAGAAGGTGAAGATGGTTGTTTGGAATATAGAGATAACAGAGAACACCCTTTGTTTTATTTTGTTTTGTCAAATAAGCAGATGTCTATGTAACTTCATAACAAAACTTCATAGGTAAATAACAGATTCAGCTCAAGAAAATCTGTCTAGTCTCTACCAGATAAGAAACAAATTTCAAGAACACCAAAGAAAAGGCTGTGAACAGACAAGCTCCAGACCATATCATTTCAAGCTATATGTACCTTCACACAAATATGATGGGGGAAAGCATTTGAATGTTCATGAGACTCGTTGTATTGACTGCAGACAGAAGACTATTTTAAACATTCTTGAATGGATGTACTAAACTAGCAATTAGGCTCTTTCATTATAACTAAACCAAATTTGTTTCCCTTATGTCAAAGTTAACAAGCCTAGGGGAAAATAAAGGTGAATGGGCCAACGTCAAAGTTTTAATCAAAATTCGGAACTAGATTATTCCTTTAGATGAAGGTCGTCTACAAGTTGTTGTGCATAAGAGCTAACTTCAGGCAGTGCCCAATAAGAGGGCAAAAAATAGCTACTTCTTTCATTAGCTGGCTTAGTAATCAAATGCAGTACTATGATGGTTTGGATTCTTCACATTACAATTTCAAATTCCCAACAAAACCAAAGAAGTTCAGTGGCATTGTTAATTCTACGTTTACTATATCTCAGAACATAGCAACATTGCTGATGCAAATATACTTACAAAAAGAAACAAGAAATTCAGTTTCACAATTCAAATTTTAATGCCATGTCATGCCATTTTAGGCCAAGTCTCAGTGCGAGGAGTCATCGCAGAAGCAGAACCAGAAGCTTCCACATATTATGAAGTGTCACATAGACACGATTAACCACCAGGTGCAAGGAAAACATAACTCAAATGAAAAAAAAAAAAAATTTACTTACAAAACGATCATAAGGTTCTCCGTCCTTAAACATGATGAAAGTTGGCAACGCCTCAATTCTGTATTTGTCAGCAATGCTAGGATACTTCTCAGTATCAATCTTCACCACCTGTATCTTATCCTTAAGCCGAGTGCTTACTTCATTGAGTATGGGAACCATGAATTGACAAGGACCACACCTGCAAACCAGGTCTTGGGTCACTCATTAGTTGCTATCATATAACAAGTTAAGAAAACAGTTGCAACCTCAAAAAACACCAGTTAACAAAAACCGACATAACACCCTGCGAGCAAATACAGAGTAAAGAGCAAACAGAGGGAGAAACATACCAGGTTGCATAGAAGTCAACCAATACAGGCTTTTCAGAATTCGCAAGCAAATCGTCAAACGAGTTAAATGTTTGTTTCTTAGCTTGAACCTACACACAACAATACACCAAAACACTTATAAGCCATAATTGGCTAACAATGTTGAACAGTTTAACAAAGTTAAATAGTCAAATTAATATCCAGGGTCCTTGAGTCTGCACTTGTTCTTTCAATTTATTTTTCACGTCACAAATTTGAGAATTAATTTGACTACTGGAACACGCATTCATTCAGCGACTAATTTCGCGGTTAAATACATATTTAAGGACGACAAATGTAAATAATAGTGATAATAATATAATAATCAGTCGTGTTCCTAGATTTACTGAACTATGGAGAAACTGGTGAATCTACGTACAACTGCAATGAAAAATGAAAGCAGACAGCGTGGTTTAGGTTACCTGAGGAAGGAATCGTGGGCGAGGGGAAGTAGGAGCGCGTGGTGTAGTAATCCGAAGAAGGCGCGTGCGCGAGGGGAATTGCAGCGAGGATTGTTTGGCGGAAGAAGATGCGGAGGCAAAGGAGGGCGGCAAGCGCGTAGAACGTTCGGAACTCAAAGAAGAAATCGCGGAGGATGCAGAAACGGAAACTGCCATGACTACGAAACGAGATGCACGTGTTTTGATTGTGCTGCGGAAGAGAAAATGTAGATGAGGTGTGTTTGGATACTAAAGTATCCGTTTGCAATGAAACGACAGAAAAAAAAAGAAAAAAAGAAGGAAAATATCTAAAGAAAACAAATCGAAGGAACAAACCGACTCTCCCAGGTCCAACCCAACCTGCTGCTTTACCCTCACTCCACCTCTCCCAATCCCAACTCTCTTTTCAATTTCCCCTCTTTTTTTATAAATCTTACCATTGATTAAATAATAAAAAACATTTTCCGGTGACATTGTCAAACCAAGGCAGTATTTTAAATCAAAATGACTTTGATTGCGTTGGTAGAAAATTTTGTTCATATTTTTTTTATCTTACAATAATTTACTTTTAATGTTACTTTCATTTAAAAAAATATTTTGCATGTTTCATGACTTTATAATTACATTTTAAACAAAGATGATAATGTTGCTTATAATTTATTTTTAATATATTGGATATTTTCAACAATGTGTTTTGAATGTCAGCTTTTCCAAGGTTATGTTGGATATTTTATTTTCAAATTTTAGTATTATTAATTCGAGTTTTGTATTCGTCATTGATTGCTTGGTCGCATTTACACAAAGATATAACTAACAAGTTAAGATGACATTAATGCATTTCACTCAGTATTAATTTATTGAAAGAAAAAGAGGGTAATTTCATGGTAATAAATGTGACATGTTTTAAGGAGTTTGCAAGCAACGGTAATCCCTTAGTCCTAATTTTCTCACTTTACCTGAAAAGCAACATAGAAATACTAAGAGAGCATTTAAGTTTGAGAATGCATGGTTGCTGGAGCCTGATTTCCGAAATGTGGTCAATGAAAGTTGACCTAGGGGATCCCATGAAGATCTGTGAATCAAGATTAAAAAAATGATAAAAATAAAATAAAATCAAGGGATGTAGAGTACAAGCCAGAAGACAATACATAGCCGCAATAAGAAGTGTAAAAGGGAGATGGAGGAATTGTGGGATAAGGATGATTTGCACTTAGTACAAGAATTACATGAAAAGACTATAGAAGTCTAACCCATTCTATCTTCCTCATTCTTCCCAAACAAAGTAAATCAAGACTCATCTTGCAAATGAAACGTGGCAATTCTGATTTCCATCCATGGTGAGTTGTCAATTCTTTATGATGATACAATACAGTCAAACAAGAAAAATTACATGTCTAGTGGTACAAGAGGATGACAATGACCAAGAAAAGTCCATGATACCGAAAACTAAATCCTCACTTCAGAGGTATTTGCGGGTAGCCTCATTACGTGTACATATTGTATGACTCCAAAACTAATACCAGAATACTTGCAAGTTTAAAACCGTGTGTGGCATTCTAAACACGTGGATCGCCAGAAGATCATCCATCAGTTGTCATTGTTAAAGCCAGAACAACAACGGTGAGTGCAAGGACAACGGTGGCAATAGGAAACAACCGATCATATTTAATTCCAGTCGGATCCTTGCTTTCTTCACTGCTTACCTCAATCTCTTTGAGAAGCTCCCTCACTTTGTCAATGTCCGAGTCTTTTGAAGCTTGGATTAGTCTGCTTTGAATCGTCTCCAGCCTGGTCAGACTCCTATTGCTTGACCAAATAAAACCTGTCATCTTCCACAAGAGGATCCCCACGTAGATGGCTACAATGCAGTCTACAGTGTAATGATGACGTTCTCGTATTTCTCTTTGGGCACTATGCAACAAAAGAAGCCATACAAGAGCAGAACTGAAGCCTCCATATGCTTCCTGCAGTTATTATAGTATAGAAAGAAAATTCGAAAGGTAAGCTTCTGCCAAAAAAATCAAAAGATGAAAACACAAGGCAGTCTTGGAATTAATTCGAATCATACTGTCCAAGCCATGGCTGTGAGTACGGCAACAAGCATGTGGCCACTGTATAGGAGGTCATTACAGCCACCTCCAGCTTTCTTTAACAGACTGTACCATGAAGGTCCTTCGGACACAGTGGGTCGCAAAAAATCAATCAGAAAGCTCATTGAACCCCAATCTGGCCGGTAGTCACCAACTGGTTTTCCAATGTCAACTAAAAAAAAAAGTACGTTAATTTGGAAGACCTTCTCATCCAAGCAAAATGTCTCTAAAGATGAATGGTTCATGTAGACAGAGAGCACGGTATTGATGACAGACATATTATCCAGCTGAGATTAAAAGCTATATTTGCAGATGATACATGAAATAATAAAATCTAATTCATATAAGTACAACACATGTCCAAAGAAGCTCCACATGGCAGCAAATAATTCCAGGGTCCAAAACCTAATAATTTTCAGGTTCAATTCAAAGTTGATGTTTCTAGCCAATGAAGTTCATGAAAAATAAAGGAAGAGAATCTTTAATCAGAATCACAAGTGTTGTAAATTTTTAAACATTACTAGAATCAGTAAATGGTATGAGAACATAACTTTGTAAGTTAAAAGCAGTTGCTAGAATCCAGCAAAAATAATATCCTACATACCATAAGCTGTATCTAGCTTTATCACCCGGCTGATAGCATCATGATCTGTAGCATAGGGAACATAATACTTCTGGGCCCAAGGATGAGGGTATGCCGGAACTCTGAACCGAGAACCAGCACACCAAGGACGGGCTGATGGCAAAATTGTAGATGCAAAAGTTATGGCACGAAGAAGGCGGCCAACTCCCATGGTAAACATATATCTAGCACCTAATCCCAGGCCCGGAGCTTTCACAGAATCAAATAGCACAGAGAACGCCAGCATCATAAACAACATCAAGAAATGGTGCAGTCCAATGATTCGAGCTCTTAATATCTCAACAATTGGACCGGGAAGTTTCTCATTTAATGCCAAGAGAAACCATTGACCCGTATCTGGAAGAGGAGCTGTATTCCTGTCAAAAAAAAACAAAAAGCATTTTATTTTCAAATAGAAATCACAACAATCGGTTGAAGTTAAGTTCATATAAAAATAACGATGACACAATCTCTACCACACCTGGCTTATCTTTTATTGTGATTTATGTTAACGGAGAACTACTCAAAACCTTATAGCCGGTTGTTAATGTTGTGATTTTCAAATTGAAATCATCAATGCCAGTGATCTTGTTTAATGCACTCATGTTACTTCTTGCTACTTGTGTTAGTAAGAGATTCTCTGAAATATTCTTTATAACGTTTTCAATCTTACAGTTAAACTTTTATCGAAAATGATAAAATCAGAAATTCGTTAATTAAATTAATTAGGAACTGAAATCAGCACTAATAATTTTTAGTTATTATTAATAAGTGTCACAGAGACATTAATACAAGTTATCTTATTTTAGGCAAAGCGATATTACAGGAAGCATCCAAAAGCCGTTGAATCTAAAAAGTTACTAAATATAAATCTGCACCTAACTCCTAAACCAGATCCACTCTCCAAAATCTAATCAAGATCAATACAGAATCACGAGATAAGAAACAGTGTTGATCTATGCTTTGCAATGAACACAAGAAAGAACGAGAGAGAGACAGCTACCGGTGCCAGTCGAGGCCGAGGACGGCAGTGACGGAGCGGACGGAGAGGGCTTCAAAGAGAAGCGCGGAGAGCATGAAGAGCATGGAGGCGATGAACGGAATCGCCGAACGGAACTCCGCAGACCAGTGACGGTAGGAGGGGACGCGGGTCACAGCGGCGAGGGCGAGGAGGGACCACAGCGCCGGTTGCAGCCGAGAGTGCCACGTCGGGGACAGGTGACGTAGGTAGTCGACGGCGATGTAGGACATGGCGGCTATGGCCAGGCCGGCGTTCTTCGCCGGCCACCGCATGGACTGCGAGTGAAAGTGAGGAATCGGAGAATGAGTGGAAGTGAAGACTGACGGAAGAGTAGAATTGAGCTGCGGTAGTCTTTCAGGGGAAGTTGCTATTTAAAAATATAAAAATTACTAAAATTTTACTTTTAAAATAACCAAAATATTTATTACGTTTGTATCAGGTTATTGGAACATTGTTAACTAGGTATCGAATTATTGATGAATCACGCTTTACTATTTAAATTAAAAATGTGCATGTGTAATTTGATAAATCATAAAGAAAAATATGATTAGTGCAGGGAAGGAAGGAGTGTTTGAAATACACAGGGGTTGCTAATTTCGAAGATAATCCACAACAACAATAACTCTCCTGTTTTCATATGGCTCAAAAATATAGGTCAACAACCAACATTAATAACATCAACCACATCCAAAAATTCTTAGTTACACTTATTTTCATAATAGAATATAATATTTTAAAAACGTGTTTTTAGTTTTTCACGTTTTGTTTAAACTTTTAAAATAATTTTAAACTATAAATTAAACGTAATTAAAATAAAATACTTGTGTCTAATATATTAACAAATTTATCTATAATATTAGGAAAATGAACTTATATCCAATTACAAGATGAAAAGTAATATATATATATATATATAACGAATATTATCTCTCTCTTTTCCTCTTTCACTCGTGGATTCAGACCTTGTTAACTTAAGCGTCAAAATCCTTACAAGTGAATTCTAAAGAGTGTTATATATCCAATAAAATTGCAAAATGCACATTAGGTCTCTCTTGCCTTAGTTCAATACAATTTTAATGATTCCATAAATTGAAAGAGAGAATTTAACTTTTCTTGACATGTTTTAATTAGTGGTAGTTTAGATCATTTGTTTCTTAGCACAAAATATTGGACAAGTAAACAGTTAATTAAATACATAGAAACAAGTCAAGTTTTTTTTTTTTTCATGAATTTAAATTAATTTATACACTTCAACTTTTAAAAATGAGAGCTTAAGAAAATGGCGTACATAAGTTAATTTTACTTTATAAAAAAATTCACTTTCTTTTATTTTCCCATAAATGTTTATCAAGAATAATGAAAACAACTCAATTATTTGGTTAATAGTATTTTACGGTGTATTGGGATAATTTGGACATGTTCAGATAAATATGTAGAATTATTTGTAAACTAAAATGGTAAGATAATTTAATAGAGTCTAAGAAAATTATAAGGGTTTTTTTTTTTTATCAGCAAAAAATTTTAAGGAATGTTTGGTATGAGTAAAGTTTTTTATATTTGAAAGTAATTAATTGCGAGAATAATACTTCCTACAGTCCTAAGAATGACTAAAATCAACCAAGAGTTGTTTTAATTTGAAAAGAAGTTGATTTTTAACTTCTGTTGGAAATAATTTTATAGAAAATGGAACATCACAGACAATATCATTTACCGGAAACGTAAAACTTTTACAATTAAACTAAATATAAGAAATATGCTTTCTCTACTTTATAGTCCTAAATAATTATTCTTTTTAATGACGCACCTCCTAAACTAAACTATTTAGAAAACATTATAAATAAATGAATTATTATTATTTTACTCAATATTAGTGTTTTATTTCATTTACTGCATGATCTAAATTTTTAATTTAATTAAGTTAAAACTAATAACAATTTTTTTTTAATATCTAAATATAGCATAACTAAAATTCATAATAAAATCTTTAAATATATAAATTATATTTTAGATTTACAGTGAATAAGTTAAATATTGATATATTTAACTATTAATTTCTTAAAAAAAACTAAAATGCTACAAAAAAATCTACTAAAATTTAGGAATAAAAGAGGATAAATTAAAAGAAATAGATAATTAAGAAAGTCAAGCTAATACAATCAATTATTCCCTTAGTTTGCATGGAAACTAATTAAGCATCAAAGATTCCTTAAGCCATTACCGTTCCCTCACCGAAAACCAAACTGACAGCAACGATAACGTACAGCAAAGGTAAAAAGCAGAAAAAGACGGTTAGCATTATAGCAACTACCTAGTCAAAATCCTGGAAGTTGGGGAAAAAAACAGGTTCAGTCACTTTATTCTTTTGTCATTACCCTAATATTAGGATCAGTAATGAGAACATCTATACAACAGAAAATATTTACATCTCCCACCTTTTAAAAGCCAAAAATAAATTACCTGGAGAAAAAAAAATGAAGGCAACCTACACAAAATTCCTGCATGATATTATTATGAACTATCAAATTTGGAAACATACTATTTGGATCAACCATGAATGATGTTACCCAGCTCTTAATATCCCTTATCTATCACTATTGACAAAACCTATACCTTGGGGGTGTTGATATACATCAAATATACATAATACATGAATACTAACTGTTAGCACGCCCTCAGAGTAGAGACTTTACAAAATGAATGGAATACTAAAAAGCAAAACGCTATGCAGCCTACAAAATGTAAATCTATAATGAATCAATGAAAACGAAAACGCAATCACTGCACAAAAGCTACACACCACCACAAGGAGCACAACAGAACCTTCCAATTTGGAGAAAAAACCACTGCAAAGGATTCAAGTCTTCATCCTCCACCAGAGATGGAGTTGGCAGCGGCAACTCATCGGGCAGATGACGATGGAATGCATCAACCGCAGCAGCAACACCATCTTCATTCTCAATCAACTTAGCAATTTCCATTGCTCGAGACTTCACCTGAACATTTATTATCCACTAACTATCAATATTATTAGATAAACCATGACCCCATGATTTTGCTTGAACAGCACTAGTATTATATTATGTTTATTGAATATGCTGGACGAAACAAAGAAATGGGAATAGAATTTTTATTTTTAAAATCCTTGCTCTTTGGAAGTACAAAAGAGGGATGAAAAGAATTTAATTTCACCTCTGGCTGGAGCATGAATCTAATGGCATTTGATAAATTCTCAACGTTGAGCTGAGATATTGGGATTGGAGCGGGTCCCAATTCTTTCTGATATATTCTCTCTCCCCAAAAGAATTGATCTCCAAAGAATGGAACTATGGTTGTTGGACACTGCAAGTATGGTATTCATATTAAAACAAAAACAATAAAGTGAAGAAAAAACTGTTTTTTTTTTTTAATTTTAAAAGTACCATAATTATGTTGCCATTAAATTCTAAGACATTCGAAAAAATCCTTGGATTATGGAAAAGAAAAATATCTAAGAAGATACTATTGAACATTGATTACCCCAGCTTTTAATCCTGTAGCCGTGGTTCCAGCTCCACCATGATGCACCTGCAAATTTGTGCCAACATATCTTCTAGTTAATAGCATGCCAAAATATTTTCCAGCAACGCTTTCCCTCATTCCCCCTCTCTTTGTCTCAGTTTTCTCTTCGAAGAACTTATCGCAGCTAAAATTTGAATTGTGAAATAAAGAATCAAAGTGAAAAAACCCACAAGAAAAGATAAATTCAAACTAACCACAGCAGAACATTGAGGAAACAGCCAATCGTGAGGGCATTCCTCCAGAAGGAAAACGTTGTCAGAAAGTTCTGCCACTGCATAATGGAAAACAAAATGCACATGAAATTAATGTCACCTAAAATGAATTGAAACAAAATATATAATTTTCTCAAAGCATATCACAAAACATGTCACGAGAAAAGGAATCTATTCTTCAAATTTAAGTCCAACGAAAAGCAAACAGTTCAACAGAAAGTTCTCACTTAATCAAGTGATTAATGGACAAAAATTGATAATATTATAGAAAATTTTGAGGCATGTGTAAACGTCAAAGCATGTGAAAATAAACTGAAATATTCAATGTCCAGGTTACTTGCCAATTGGCAGTGTGAAAATGCATTTATTCTGCTTATCCTCCTTAAAATTATTAAATAATATTTTAGGAAAAACGTTTATATGGCGATCTTTACAGTTCACTCATCCTTTATGCTCTGTTCAGTTGAGAAGAAACGGAAGAGGGAGAAAGGATGAAATTAATTTGTGTTGATTAGTGTGAAAGAGAGTACAAAGAGTTTTAAAATAGATGGACCCACTATACCATTTCTCACTATTTTGAATAATTTCTATCTCTCTTTTCATATCTTTCTTATTTCTCTTCAACCAAACAGCTTTAATTTCTATTTTATTTTTCACTTATTTCCTCTCATTATTTTTATTTCCATATTCACCTTATTTTTTCTCTTCTCTATCAAAGAGGACCTTGGCTCCTATAAAACAACATTATGCATGCTAACCAGAACATGAGTGAAAAACAAATAACTCTTCTGACAAATGAGAATAAATTTTATAATATTTCATATCACTAAGTTATTTTTCTATACCCTTCTAAAGGTTGGAAATAGACCTCTTCAGTTTGTAGAATCACATGTTACAAAAATCATTCATCAGAAGATAACTTTTTTGAGCTTCAAAGAAAAAAAGTGACATAACAGAATGAGAAAATCTATTATACAACTAAAAAATGTAAATTTTTCAGGCATATTCATGTACGCAAATTCGTAAAAGCCAAATAGAACTAAGTTTAACAAAACACGTCGCCACTAGGAAGGGGTTAGTGGGGAGGGGTTTGGACAACTTGCACGAGGTCATAAGGTTAAACTTGGTAATACGGAACACATATCTCACTCATTCACTGGCACTGACACAAACAAGTGAAACCAAAAATTAATTATAACTTCCTCAAATGCAGTAAGTATTTTGAGAAAAAAGGTACCACTGAAAACAAAATTGGAATAAAAAACTTACAATTCCCTAGATTGCCCCAACCCCGGTCAATAATTCCCCGCTGTTCCGTATCTCTTAGTGCCTCCAATATAACATCTGTTGTTCCTTTAGGATCTTCAAGAGGCTGAAAAAGAAAAACACACTCTTTTAGAGGATTTCAAAATTTTTCTAATAGTGTCATTGACATATAACATGTCAGGTTCATGAGCATACGAAGTTATATGAGTATTGCTGAAAGTTATTGATGAAAATATGCCAATTTCACATTTGCACTGGTTCTATAGTAACCGTAACGCCTTTTTATATGACATGTACAATTAGTGTACCCCGATTTATGGATGGTCAAGAAAATAATTAAAGGAAATTATCTTGACCAGAGTCAAATCTGTGGATCTACTAGTTCAGAAAGGTCGAAATCATGATAATAAGTATTCGTATTTTCTATACAAACCAAAGGAATTAATCCTATAAGCTCAAGGAAAAGTGTTCTTCAACGAGAGAAATTGGGAATTAGGATTTATGATTGCAGATATAGGTGTTTATAATAATTAAAAAACAGCATTTAAATATTAAATAGTGGCACCTCAAGTTTTTAAATTAATATTAAAAAACAGGATTTAAAGATTAACTGCAATATTTAACTGCTGTTAATTTAATTAAAATTTTGGAATTATTAGGCAACATGCCTACAGCAGCCACCATTAAAAGCCCACCAAGTCACCTCATTCCCGGCGGAGCCACCATGGACACCATTTAATAACATTGTTTGAGAATAAGATTTAGTTATTAGGATCTTTGGGTATCCTATTGGAAGATTGGAGTAGAACATTTTACTCAATTCCCGATTACAGCTTTTTAATCCACTAGTTTGGGTTGTGCTTGTCTTTGTACTGTTTCCCTATAAGGCAGATTACCAAAGGAATTCAAGAATTCAGCCTCCATAGAATATGAATATCGACAATTTTGAGTACCCTGTCTGATTCTTCCCAATGTGTGATTGATAGCAGATTATATAATGAACAATCAAGGAATGTACAAAAATAGATTGTACCATTCTCAGGCATCAAATGTGTCACGTCTTGCAAGAAAAAAGTAACCTAAAAATCTTGCATGAAACATCATGATTCATTTACTTGAAGAAAAGTTTCATCCTCCAAGTATGTAACACATACTAATCCATTGTTTGGTTGGGGTAATTTACTATTTAGAAGGATTGTATTGAGATGATTTATAAGGAAGATTTTGAAATTGTTTCTCTGTCATATTAGTCCATGAAACTAAAAATAATTGTAATCTTTATCAGGTTTCACTTAAGTCCCTAAAATTAATCTGTTTCTTTTCCATTCTTGGTCCCCAGTCCAGGGACTTAAGTGATAATATTAACATATGTTTAGGAGCCAAAAGGGAGAAAACAATGAGTTAGCTTTAAATACTTAAAAATGAAATTCTAAAATATCTTAGAAACTTATTTGAGTTTTCATATTCAGGGAATATAGACATCAATATACAACTAAATTGGCAATTTACTCTATTTTTTTAAAAAAAGAAGCTCATTATTAGATATAATTCATGAAAAGAATGACTTATAATTCAAGTGGAATTACCATACCATGCTTCCAAATCCAAAATACAAAGGAGGTGGCCCTTTTTTAATCCATTGGACAAAATCTTCCTGAGGTTGAAACTTTGATGCAAGGCTCAAGAAACAATAACCAACAACGTCAACTAAAGGGCCCCAATCTGCATGTTTGTAAAATGTTATTAGTGCTACAAGTAACAAATTTGGGACTCCGAGCAAAAAATGTCTACCAATCATGTAAGGTGGCTCTAGTAATTACTACGAAGAATAATTTCCCCAAAAGGCTTAACATGTTAGGTGGAGGCCCTTCAATGATTTTTTATCTCTAACATTTACAAATAATAATATTATTAACACAAAATGTTGACTGTACTTTATAGTTTATATACATGTGAAGTCTCTTTGATGCTTAAACTTGGACAAAAATTGATTGAAATTTGATTTGAACCAAAACAATTACAAACCTTCCTTTATAAATTCATATATTATATAATAAAACTCATCCAGTACTTAAATTTCAATAGATAACTTCATAATATAGATTCACAATCCAAGTCAACAGTGTTACGGTGTTTTCAGTTCTCTAGTAACAGCTATCTATTTGCTACTTTAATGACTTGAAGTGATTGCTCATTTAGAAAAAAAAGTATGATGAGGGCATAAGATAATGTAACTAATGATGTAATCCTAGTCCATACCACTTGGTTTTGGAACAAGATGAGGACTCCACATATAGCTAGTCGGTAAATGAGATATTGATCCACGGTACATACTGAAGTATGCAATAGGAGCAAGCTTCAATGTTGATTTCCTGAAGTTATTAATAATTCTTCGCATTCCCCACCATATTAGCAGATCTACAATTATATAGGACAGCTGCAGATGGCAAGGAAACATTGAAACAGGTATGTCGGTCAAGAGGTAGTCCAGCAAATATTTATAAAATTATCAAAATCAAAGTATTGTGTCAGCAAAGGACATACCCAATAACCAGCACTTTGAGGAACACGTACCAAAGGGTGGGGGAACTCATATGTTGGTCTGCATATTGAAAAGTTATTTAAGTGACCTCAAATATTTAAAGAAAGCACTGAGAAGTGATGCTAAAAGAATGTCTCATTTATCTGAATATTAGAAGATACAGTTACTGGTTTTAATTAAAACACAACTGTACTACTTGATTAATAACAATCAATTCAAGAATTAGAAAAGTATCTATATCTTGTTATGAAACTTTATCTTTCTAACATAAAGTGACAGCTTATATAACAATTAAAACTCACGTCCATGGCATTGTGAAGAAAATATGGAGGGGCACCCCAAGGGCTTCAGCAACATGTACATGTCCTGCAAACAGGGATCATGAGATATAATATAATTGTTTTATTCCAAAAATAAACATGTGCAAGTACAGGAAAATTTGCAAATATGAAATTGTAAACAAATAAAAATATTCTGCTAAAATGAAAAAGATTTTCTTTTCTTAAAAATATTACAGAATTCAACAACATTCGTATGAACTTGGCAAACATGTTCTAAAGAACATCCATTATTCTTCAGGCTTTGAATGTGAAATGCCCCTGAATTTAATACTTCAATGTCGGTAGTTACTCTTGTATTACCACTGTTCCTTCTATATATATATATATATATATATATTTTTTTTTTTTTTTTTTTTTTTTTTCCTTTTTCCGGTACATGGTTAACACTTCCTATTTATAAATTGGTGTGTGATATCCACATGACAAGTATTTAAAGAAAAAACTGAAATAACTTAATTTTTCTTTATTTCTACTTCTACTTTTCAGTTTGTGCTCCTGATGAGATAAGCCCAATCCCACATTATATTTAAGAGAATTTAAAATTAATTGCATGCATATATGCAAAATGCTAACTGTCAATACCAAGTAGCAATGTCTGACTCATATTAGGATCAACCATTTGAAACAGGTCTAGTAATATAATATTACTATATGAAGACCGTGAATATTGTCTTTCATCCAGGTAACAAAAGTATGTTCTATTGAACAGGCACAGACTTGTCTCAAGACTAGTGATAGAATCACCAAATGTCATACTTGTAGATCACATCTGGTATGGTTATCGTGTTTCAATAAGAGAACTAAGGATAATTAAACCTTAAAACAAATAAATCATAAGATATGAAATGGATAATACAAGACACACTAATCTCTCAAGTCCTAACCACTTACCATAAGCAGGAGGATTGGCAATAATAGCTTGAGCTCTGAAAGGAACACCAGTTTCCATATCAGGTGCTGTGCATGCTGGAGGAAGGGAATCAATAATGGCCTTCAGCTGCTTTCTCTGGACAGATATTTCAGCCGGTCCAGAAGGGATTAAACCTTTATTCCTAGCCATATCTATTATTCAAATATCTCATTTAGTATACCAGTATAAAATGAATAAGAGTAACAACAGAATAAGATTGAACAAAAATACTCATTGTTTCAGCGTGTTTCAAAACATAAATAGAAGAGACCGAGCCATGAGGAGAACAGAGCTGAAGCTTGAAAGACCATAGTCATTGTCTGAAAGTGATTTGAGTATTATAATGTGTCTAAGTTCCACATTGAGTAGTATACGATATTCGGTGGAATATTTAAGTGTTTGGTTCTTCCGTCTTAACTTTTAGAGATAGGTTCCCCTAGTGCATAGGTGCTTATCATTGCCTAACTTAGCTTGATCATTGGAGAAATCAGTGAACCTTTTGCATAAGCTTATCCATTGGAGATTGAAATGAGAATATTTTTACAATTTTTAATTACCTTAAGATTTGCTATTTCTTTTGACTATTAGTACAAGAATTACTGTATATGAATTAACTGTATTAAAAGAGAGATCAGAAGGCTTCAATAATTTTGACCAGACCTGTGACTTTTTGGGAGTTAGGGTTTTAAAAGGGACTACTTTTTGTTAGGTTTGAATTTTTATTCAGTTCTATAAACTCTTATTTTTTTTTACCTTACAATTCAATAGGTTATTTAATATGCTCGATTTGTTTTCAAAATCATTGTTCCAAAAGCTTATATTTTCTTTTCTTGGTAGTTATTCTATCTAGCATACATGATACATCCTTATCTATTTCAGATCTGTTTTAGGTTCATATACAGTTATAGACTAGCAAGATATGTTAATGTATATATTTTACATTGTTGAACCTATTATTAACAACTGGAAATTTAGATAATGTAAGACATATTGACAACTTGAGGTACAAAAGCAAGATCTTCCATACAGCTACTTGCAAAGTATTATAAAATATTTCAGTTGGTATTTCCAGAAATCATTAAGACAAATTAGGTGCACCTAAGCACCATGAGATGTCAATGCATTCTAGCATGATTTCTAATATGTTCACCATTTTAATAGGTGAACCAATATGAACAATTGGATATTAATGAAAATATTGAGGAGGGACCTCTCACATCCTGCTATGGTCAAGGTAAACAAAAAGTACTAGTAGACTGAGAATAAATGATTTGATATTAATGGAAGTATTCAAAAGGGACTTCTTACATCCTGCCAAAACACGAGGATCACCACCCAGAGGATAGAAATCTACACCAGCAGACTTTACAAATGTTTTGAAATTAGCATGTGTTGCCAGCCTAACATGATGACCATACTCCTGCAAGTAAATATTAGTTCATCTATGAAATAAAGAATAAATGCAACAAAACTGACTGTTGGGATGTATGGTGCATCAACAGTAGTTAAAAACCACGATATTGCATATTTTCAGATAGATCAGCAAGGCAAATCATGTAGATATCAAGATATTATGGAGGTCTACCACACCATAAAATATGCAAGAGAACAATAACAAAGATTACGATGATTTAAAGGCAATTCTGATGTGTTGTGTGCATCATAATGAACTGAATGAAAATATTCAAACATGCCTGAAGTCTCTTTGCTATGGCCAGAAAAGGTTGTACGTCGCCTCTTGTTCCAACGACAAGTATGACAATTTGTAACCGTGGAACAGATTTTTTTGATTCTGAACCAAGACCTCCACTCACTGTTAACTCTACAAAAGATTGGAGCTCTAACAATTCTGGAGCAACAGATGCACTCATTTCTAGATCAACTTCAACAGTCCCATCATTTTGTATCTTCACTAAGTTAGTAATCAATTGCTGAGTAGCAAAACAAGAAAGTGTCATGAACATGCAAATAATGTGAAAACTCTGACACATAAATGACTAACAGAACCATTTCAAGAACAAAGGTATAAAGACAGTGTAACCATATTTTTCAAATACCATTCATATGTCAAGAAATCACAAGATATATCCAACACACACAAGAACTAATAGAACTGTTTTGAGATTTACATTGCATCTTCCAAACAAGGTTGAAATGAACAGTCAAACCAATATTGATATCAGCCTTTTGGGTGAAACTTAATCTAACTAGAATAAAAATACGCAAACACAAGTTTGAAATTTAAGATCATCACATACAGAAAAACACTTCCAATACCTTTGCCCGCTCAGACAACCTGTCCAATATTGTGTCTGGCTTACGGAATGCCCTCTTTTCTGTCATTGATCTAGAAATCATAAACTCGTCATCAACTATAACTGGGTTCCTTTCAGCTCCAACTGGGGCTGTGACGCAATGTTCCAAACCTTCACAAACAGAATGGGACATACAAGACATAAAATTAATCATCCAACAGAAGTCCATTAGGACAAGGTCAAAAGCATTTGTGACCAAGGTAGGCAGTGAGCAGACAATTATTTTCAAAGGCAATAAAGCTATTGAGGTGGAACCTATTTTCAATGAAATTCGGTTTTTAGATTTAAACCTGCGAAACTGTCAGGAGCCATAATACAAGACAGAGAAGAGAAAGAATTATTTTATTTCCTTATTAAAAATGAACAGAACAAGGAGAAAGATATCTTTAACAGAGAGAATATATACAAAGCTAATGCAGTTTTCAATTGATACAAAAACAGAATATATACCACTCCTTTCTAACCCTCTCCTTCCACCCTCTCTAACTAACAAACTAATCACTTACTGTAACTAACTCGACATTAACTATCTCTGGGAATCTGACAGAAACTAAAATACAATGGAAGTACATATATCATAAATATGATATGAAAGAGTCATCTGGATAAAGCCTTCCACAGAAGGCACGAGATTTAGACTCAAGAAACAACAACAACCGCATAAAAGCTTTTGAAGAAGAGGTCCAATGAAGTAACATTTCTTTTTCTCCAAGGCATTAATTTTGTAGAGCCAGGACATATTTATTATCTACATATGAATCTTCCCTTCTTCCTCCCTCACTCAAGAAGACAAGGGGGCACCTATATTCTCAATATTCTATAGAATTATACAGTGCTGGAGCAAACTCCCCTTCAGTTAAATCCCAGAGCAGAATAAACCCTACCCCCACATGCTAAAAAATGTGTAAAAAAATAGGCCAAACAAAAACGCATTCATCTGACAACAAGTAAGGCAATAACATACTTAACACACTGAAGACAACTTCACTACTAACACAGCGCAGCACAACTAAAGCAAAGCCTATTTCACAGCCATAACAATCAATTGCTTAGCAGAAGAAACTGATTCAGACAGAAGTATTAAGCACAAACCTCTTGGTAATGAAGAAGAAACTTGCACAGACTCGTCTTCCTCAGAAGAAGCTCCACCAAACCTCTCATTCTCACCCCGAGACTTTATCTCCATCTGCTTGAGATCCTTCTTCTGCCGACCATCAAAAACCCCTTCCGACGACACTTCTTGGGACAAAAATTCAATCTCATTACTACCCATCATCAGAATCAGAGTTTCTCAATCCATTAGTTCTTGCAAACAGAAGGAGCAGCAGAAAGAAACGGTTGCAGGAATCGAGTACTGAACAGTGGAAATAAAGCGCAGGCATCCATGCTAAACACGTGGGAAGTGGGGCTTCGGCGAGCGAGGGTGAAAACTAAGAGTGGAAAGGTTTTGTAACGAAAAAACAGTTGGCACGCAGACCCACCAGTCATCAAAAAACACAGAACATTTGGTAAACCTAAAGTTCAAACCTTTTTCCAACCCACTTCTTCCTTAGAGGTGTCAACTCAAACCGTAGTAGTTCACCTTCCTCACCGGGAGAACCACTTCTGCACAAAATCCCCAAACCAAGAGCTATTCACAGCTTCAATGCTACCATGACCCTGCAAATACGACTTGTGGTCAAGTTAATACTATTCCAATTACTTTTAAATTATATATTTTTAACTCCTTTTTATATTAGTTGATTTTTTCAACTTTAAATTTAAGAAAAAAAAATGAATTTATAATACACACTTTTATATTTTCTCTTTCACCTGATATTTACGTGGTCACTCGAACAATACCATCATGATATTATATTATCCTATTTTTGTTGGATTAAGTGTTAATATATATTTATTCATTATAATTTTCTGTTAAGAAAATATTTAGTTAAATCTCTCAATTTTAAAATATGACATAACACGTAAATTAAAGGTATCATTATTTACTTATTAATGATTTTATACTAATTAGATGAAAATGTTTATATTATTACGTGAAAAAATTAATAATGGAAGCAAATAAAATAAAACTAAATAGCATAAACCTTGACTTATGATTCATTGTTTCTTCTCATACTGTCAAGCTTCCACCGCTTTATCTGGTACAGAAATCAACGAGTTCTGCTAAATGGCAGTTTCTATGAACACAATTTTCTTCATTGTCTTTTTTTTTTTTTTTTTTTTTTTTTTTTTTTTTTTTTTCTTTTGGTGATTTTTGTCATTGTGAGAGATATAACGAATGTGGGTCAAAAAGAAAAAAATAACAGGAGACATTTTTACCAATTGCTTTATACAATTTACCATAAGACATTAATGATAATTTGTAGTAACAAATTTAAACCGATGTTAGTGTATTTCTGATTAAGTTAACCTCACTTTGGATTTTGTAAATGATTACAAAGATAGAACATGGCCTACATACAGCGATAAATTGCAACGTCCGTTGTCCAAGGCAAACAATGGAAATATAATACTGCTCAAGAATTTTATAATGGGAAATGTAACAAAGTACTAATCCTAACGAAGAGGATTACCATATTTCATTCTGCATATCGAGAGATTCATGTGCCACACTGAAAGATCCATCTGAAGTAATCATAACTAATAGCTTATGAATAATATAATGTCCTCTACAACGTTATTTTTAAGAGCTTGAACTTTTAAGGAAAAAGAACTTTAAAGTAGCACACCTGTTACTTTTTTTATTTGTAATGAAATAAATACCAGTAGCAAAATGAAATCAATAGAAGAGAAAATGACTTAAGTAACTACTCTTAACCCCTTGTAGGTGTAATTTACATTTGATTTATCATCTGACAATTTGTATGTACATGACATCATACTGATCTTTTCATTTCCCTAATGACCAAGTCCCTTGCCTGGTTTATTGTTACAAGGCACAAGTACACATGTTCTTCAAGTTCTTCCACTTGTTTCCTGAACCCTACATCACTTTTCTTAAGCTCCTTCACAACCTGCAAAGACAATTTGTCTTTCCTGTCCAAACAGAATTGCACCATTGCCCTGTTATGCTCAATTTCATCATGAAGCCGAGCCACAAGTCTACTCATTGTGTCAAAGTCTCTGTTCAATATGTAAGTCCCCTTGGCTGCTATATCCAGCTGCTCATAAACTTTACTAAGAGACCCTTTTCTTGAAAATTTATAGCCTCTAATCTTCCCCTTAAGATGCTTAAATGGGAAGCTGAGAATTGCTGGCACCAAGATTGCTGCTGTCAGAGTATGTATGGCTATAGCCATGGCTGTGATTGCCACCAAACCACAAGCTGTAGTGACACAAAACCAAGATGTCTTCATCAAATACTTCATAAGCTTAATTTTCCTTCCTACCCTTTTTCTCATTGACTTTAGATGGCACAAAACTGATGAATGCTTATCATTGATGAGCTTGAAGTCATGGTTTTTAAGGTTTGATAAAGGGTCATTTGAGTAGGTGAATGAGTTTAGCTCAAAGATGACTACTTCAAAAGTTTCAAAAGAGTCACCATCCTTAGTGTCTAGAGCTCTTTGAATGAACTGATAATAAGAGTGGACTTGGCTGATGCTTTTTAGAAGATGACAGCAAATGTGTGAAGCCTCAGCACTTATGTCAAAGTAACTGAGCATAAGGTTTTTGAGTTTTGGTGTCTTTGAAAGGGTTCCTGAATCAACAATAGAAGATATAGTTTCTTGGCAAGGTTCAAGGAGGACTTGTGAAAAATTGTCATGGTTGTAATCAATGGAAGGCTGGTTTGCAAGTACTTGAACTTTATTGTAGAAATCAACATAGGACTTTGTCCTTAGTGTCCTATGGTACTCATCATGGAAGTTTAAGCTTTTAGGGGCTTCTATGCACTTCTTCACATCTTTGATGTTAAAGAAAGTAGGATACCCTGTGGCAAGGAGCATGATAAAAATTAGAGGAAAGACTTTCCTAAACAATATGCTTTAGACTTGGAACTTGGTAAAACTTGATGCAAGAATCAATTTATTAAATAATATGTGATGAAATATTAAAGTGTTTACTTGACACATGATGTTAATTTTTTTACCTTTCATTTTAATTTTGCCAACACTATTACCTAAACATGATACGAAATTATTAATATTTTCAAAATTTGGTTAATCTTTTTCGACAAAATAATCAGCATGAATCATGCTGCTTTAGATTTCTCATGGGTTTGAAACAAATAGAGAAGCCAAATGAAAAAAATTAAGGCGGAAGTCGTAAAAGCATACCTTGAGTTTTCCAAGCTCTTAATTTTGGCCACATCTTGGTTTATTGGTCCTAATAAAAACTTGATAATTAATGCAAAAAGCTAACAGAGTTAACTGAACAAACTTGGCTCTCAAAAACCTTGCTATTATACAATCTCAATATCCCTGACAATTGTAACCCTAATTATATAACAAAGAATGGTTGGTATATATCCCTATAAGGCTAATGATCAGATTCCTAGCAGCTAGGTTAATACATATTTAAATTTAATGTGCTTGTAAGCTTTCTCTCAGATATTTGAATCCTCCAATCTCATCCACAAATACAGAGATAATGATTTCTTTTGCCAAGTTGTCTGCAAGCTTAAGGCTGAAATTGCAGGAGATATCCCTTTTCTAATTATTTGCTTCGTGCAGGTTTTATGCACAAAGAAGATAGTTAATACACCCTATAGTATTAAATATTTCTATTCATTTTAAATAACAAATTTTTAATGAGTTTTATATTTGAAATTGAAACACAGAAAATATTTCTAAACAGTTTTTCTATTTTTATTTTCTTAATCAATGTTTAATAATACATGGGAAATTTATAGCATTTGCTACATGTAAAACTGTGTGTGTGGTTTCTGATTTGTTCTATGCATGATGTAAAATAAAGATTATACTGTTTAATTTACCTGCTGATTGACGCACCAAGAATTGGCAAATCTCAAACTCAAATTAACTTAATCACTGAAGGCAAAGGCTTCTCCAACCTCACAAATAATCTGTTTATAGTCTTATTATTTTGCATGCACATGTAGCTTCAAGAAGGAAAAGGCTCAAATATATACTTGTCAACACTTGTCATGGTTAACCACCTATCAACTTTAATCATTTGGTTTATTCCTTTGAGTTAGAAATATCTATTGTCGTTATTGGAGGCATACATGGCCCCTAGTCATGTTCTGTTGTTACGCCTTAGCCAATTGAAAGAGACATGCGTACAGATAAATTGAGTCACTGTGTATAAGCATAAACAAGCTAGTTTTGAGAAACCAACAACTTGCTTGGTTAGGTATCCACGTGAACATTCTCGAAGTGGAAAAGAAACACAAAGAATACAACGTTGCCACGTTTAGTTAGTTGTCATTCTGAAATATAGTGTGCTACGTTACATCGCCAAGTGTTTGCTATAATGTCAAGCAGAAGGGATCGTTATTTCAATTGGTAATTATTAATTATTAAGTGTGGTTAGCAATTAGAAGTAGTGGCACATGAAAATTGTCCTCTTACCATCTTGATTAACTAAATAAGTGATTTCTTATTATCTATAAGGTTGGTTTTAGAATGGGGTAGGTAAAGGACATAAGAATGAGTGATGCATAAAATTAGACGCAAACTTTTTGTGCACAAAGATACTCAACAGCTTATGGTTCCAAAAGGAAATGCATGTGTGTGGCTGCGTGCAAAGTTCAATTTCTGACAGGAATTTTAAGCTTATCTAATTCAATGTACTTGGAATATATATTCACTCGCTTCCATCAAAAATTTGCTTAGATTCATATGCTTGCTGCTCTTTCGCAATTTTCTGATGATTGAAAAGGAGATCACTTACTATCGGATATAGATTATATCATTACAGGGACCATGTGTTTTTGTGACTTTTTCCTTCTGGTGAGTTTGATTACGCTGTGATATTTATGATCCACGTCAATTTAATCTTTGATAAAATCAAATAGCATATAATTAATTAAAAAATATAAAAATTTGAATATTTAATATAATAAAAAATAAATCAACTTTATTATAAAGACAATACAATACAAAGTATTTAGTAATTTAAAATAAAATTTAAACATAACTAAATATATTTATATATATGTTTTTTAAAATATAACATAATTTATCTATTTAGTCTCCTCCACGTGTTATTTCATGATCTATACCTACCTATATACTACATTAATAGCAGGTTATTACAGAGATAACAAGTACAACTATTTATATAAAGATAAGGTTTTTATAATAGAAAAACCTCTATTTATCTCACCTCAACAAATACATGTATATTTATATAATAATACTAAAGGATATTAATTACCAAGAAATATCTAAGCCTTTCCAAATACACATATTTACAATTCAAACATATACCTAGAGATCCATGGATTTAAATTTTACTTGAGCTGATGCGCCTCTTAATTTACATGACACCATTTTTGAAGTAAAAAATGTCTATTATAAATACATGAATTCAAATCAATGTTTCACCTATACTTATCACTTTGATTTTAGATTAAAAAATACTAATTTGACATTCTTACTTAATTATATATTTTTATTTGATGCTGTATTTTATTAATAAAATATTATATATAAATAAAATAATAATATATATTAATATTAAATAATATAAAAAATAAATAGTAATGTCAAAATATTACTATCTTTTTATACCTTTCACATAAATATATTATTCTTAACTACGTTTTTATATAAAACATAGTTTACTTCAATAAATATAATAAATCAATTAAATATTTTCCATACATTTGGGATAATATAAAACATAGTTTACTTCAATAAATATAATAGATCAATTAAATATTTTCCATACATTTGGGATAATATTTAATTAAAAAAATATACCTTAAAAATTAAATAAGTATCCTTATTTTTTGGAGCGACCTTAGTAAAAATAAGAACTAAACTGACACGTGACACGTGTTTGATGAGGTATGAGGAAAGAGTAATAGAAGGAAGAAGAATAAAACAAAAAACTGCCGCAACAAGGCATTGGGGTCTCTCTCTCTCTACACTGCAGTTTGCACACTCAAACTTCTTCGCTCGCGAATTCCAAATCCCGAAACCCAAACCGAAACCCTAGGAGAGAGACACACACAGACATTGAATGATTGATTCATGGCATCTTCCAAGTTAATGGCTTCTTCCCATTCACGAAAATCAGAATCCTCCTCTCCTTCTCCCGCACCCCAATTCACCACCACCAACTTCATCCCCATCTCCGACGCCGTTGTCACCGCCGCCCCCAAGACCGTCGACGACGTCTGGAGGGAGATCGTTTCCGGTGACCGCCGCGAATGCAAGGAGGAGGCTCCTGACGACGAGATGATGACTCTCGAAGACTTCCTCGCCAAGGCCGGCGCAGTCAACGATGACGACAACGAAGAAGTTGACTGCGACATCAAGATGCCAATGCCCCTCACGGAGAGGCTCGGCAGCGGCGTCTTCGCCTTCGATCCCCTCCTCGCCGCAACGCCGTTTCAGGACGGAGTGGAAGGCTCCGTCATAGGGTTCGGGAACGGCGTGGAGGTGGTTGAAGGCGCGAGAGGGAAGAGAGCGCGTCCCGTTTTGGAGCAGTTGGATAAGGCAGCGCAACAGAGACAGAGGAGAATGATTAAAAACAGAGAATCTGCTGCTAGGTCTCGTGAACGCAAGCAGGTAGTGATGTGGATATGATATATGTGTGCTTTTTTCGGTGTATTTGACTTTTCTTTGTTGGTTGTGATGTGAATTTCGTTATTCCAGGCTTACCAGGTGGAATTGGAGTCCTTGGCGGTGAAACTAGAGGAGGAAAACGACAAGCTCTTGAAGGAAAAGGTGCTTTGGTTTTCATTGTTTTGAAGTTTTGTCCCGGGATACTTTCAGTTTTCATCAGCCATGCAACTTGTTTTTTGTAATCATTGCAGGAGACAATAAGTTTTGTTATGTGTTGAACTTGAAAGTTGAAACCCTTCCAGTGCTGACTTTTCGTTTTCATTTGATTTGGCTGATCATTGATTGGGTTTTTGGCCTGGTCTTGTTCCCTGAGATGGTTTCATTACCTTGCTGTTGGGTGCTATCTTTTAATATTTGGGATTGCATTGATGGACTTTCCTTTCGTAAACACGCTTGCAGGTCATATTTTTCTCTTGCTCTCATCATAAATGGGTTCACTATTATTCTCAATTTCTCATTCAATCACACCTGAAGCCATCCTTGCTTAAGTATAACCTGTCTTGTTTCTTGGCATCTGGTTATGTAGTAAATATTTCTGAAGCCATGAATATTTGCAGTTGGGGTTGTCTGATCATTGAAATAAATTGTCTAAGCGATTGTGCTCCCCATGCTTTAATGCTGCTACGATTCTGATCCAATTGTAATCACTTTTACTCTCTCTCTTATAGACAAGTGTCTCATACCTTTGAGATGGGTGTACAAAATGGTGATAGGTTTGATATTGGTAATGAATAAACTTCGGTTAACCTATCACCACTTTTTTGTTGGCATTGTATTTGATACTCGCCTTGAACTTTTTAGATATGGGATGATTTTTTCTGTCATCTTTTGAGAAATGATTGTGGTTACCTTTTATTTATGATTTTCTACACCAATATATTATTACAAAATGTCGTATTCTTACTACTACTATTATTCATACGGACTGTTATAACAAGTGTGTTAACTTCACTGGTGTTCATAAAAAGATATGTTCACCATTACCCATTGTTGAGAATGCTTGCACTATTTTTTGTGTGGAAATATCACTGTTTCCCTCATTAGTTGTTCACTGAAATTAGTGTTATGTGGGCAATTGCAACGCGTTTTTCCAGTTACACACATGACACAGCATTGGGTCTGTGCATAATCTTCAAGCTATAGTGTTGAGTCTGCCCTCTACCAAACAAGAAGGCCATTTTTGGGATGGGAAAATGTCTATTTCTGCCTCAGAATTCAGTCTACCTGAGCCATGATCATCTAATTTATGTTCTCTCAAACACATGCTTCGGGTCTTGGTTTCACTGCTACCACGTTTGAATTTGGAATATGTTTCTTCAAGCGTTTTGGGTTGCAAACAGCCGACGTTTTGGACTGTATTTCCAAAACAGAGGATGTAACTTGTAAGGGTTTGAGTGTAGCCTGTAATACAGGTTCTACTTTAGTGTGTCTCATTTCTTGTTGCACATCTGCCTTTGTAGCTTTAGAGTTTACTATGTATTTTTACCCTCTAATCCTCACTGAAGATATTCTTGTGCAGGCCGAGAGGAAAAAAGAGAGGTACAAGCAGGTACTGATTTGTTCTGAAAAGTTAGTTAGCGTCGGACCTTTTTGGTGAAAATGTTTATGTTAATAATTTACATATTGCTTTGAGAAAATTTTTCTCTGCTCATGCTCTATCTGAAGGTTACAGGTTGCTTGCTAGTTGCTACTGGTATAATATGTTATTGGTGAATATTTCTTCTAGATATTTTTCATGAGAAAATAACTGGTGATTAATCATGAATACAAACATGGTTCATTGGGATATGAAGGTTGCTTGTATATGATGAGATATAGCAAACTAACCCGGTGCTCATACTGATTTTTTTTATCAATAGTGCCCATAACGATTTAATAGAGATGCAAAAGAACTAGTTTCCCAAGAATGATGATATTAGACCTTGTTGTATTGTTTCACGAAGCTTGTTAGCATTGGATTTTTAGCTATCCTGTGACTATATTAGAATGTGTATTTATAGAATAGTTGTTGGCTACAGAAAATGATTGGATTACGACTGACCTTGGCGTTTTTGTTTGGGCAGCTAATGGAAAAAGTACTCCCTGTAGCGCAGAAACAAAGGCCACCGTGTACACTCCGTAGGGCTCGCTCCTTGCAATGGTAGATAAAATTTGCTAGTGGTGAAGTTGCAGGACAGTTAACTGAATTAATCAGTGGTGGGGAGTGATGAAAGGACCAGACTAATCATCATCTCTTAAATGATAGTTCTCAGCCTAACGGTTAGTCCCAATGGCGATCTTGGTTAATGATATGAAGAGATAGATATAAGGAATTGAGCCAGGAGGGGCCAAGGAAACCTGTTCTGTAAGAAACAGCATTTACTTATTCTTAGGTAAAAGCAGAAATATGGAGTTGGACCATATGTAGTTTAGATACGAATTTGACATCCTGGTCTCTCTCCCCTGTGCAGAATTCCAATGTGTAATAGTAGATAGCAAAGGGGATTTGTAGACGAGTATATAACCTAGTCATGTGCTCAGACAGATATTTATTTGGAGAAAAAGTATATAGAAATTGTTTATGCGATCTGTAAAAGCGTTACTCTTGAAAATTCTTGATGAGATGCGTGGGTATTTCAGTCCTAACTTACGAACCTGGTCCCGTTGTAAAATACCAACAAGCGCAGTTCTTGATGTGGATAATTTATAGATTTTATTGTATCATACATTAAATTGTTTTGTTTTATCCGTAGGCCTCTTCTAGAAAACCGAGCTTAATTATAGTGATGATTGTATAAATTGAGAGAGTTGTAGAGAAGCGAGGGGCAAATGAGGAGAAAATATTAAATAGACCAAAGACAATAAATATGATGCTTCCACTTTGTCGTTGCGATCCTTGTGGTCTCGTTATCTGTATGTTGGACCACATGCTGAGATTAAAATAAAGCAAAGCTGCCACCTTAGAGAAAGACATCGAGCCTTATGTTTTTGACCGTCCCTACTTCCGTAGGGTAAGTGTTGTACCATTCTAGTGCAAGAACACTACTCACCAAGTGTCAATGTTAAAAATTAAACTCACAGTAAAACTTTTGGACTGTGGAGTTCAGAGCTCTAACAGTAAGAGCATAAAGTGATAAATGAGGGGACACGTAATGTGGTTGATTGTTGGACGATCAAAGAATTTTGCATATGATATTCGATATTCTTAATTTCTTTCTTCTATACCATTAGAGCAATAATGAGAGTTGTTTATAAATTACCTATGTAAAAAACATTATTTTAATATCATACTATAAATAAATAAATTGTAAAAAAAGTTATTTATATAAACAACTTTCTCTAATTTATAAAAAATTAATTTTGAGTAATTTATATATACGAGATTTGTATTTAAATAATATTTTTATTTTAAAACAATTTTTGTAAACAACTTCCAAGATGTTGCTATATAGGCAATGCATTCACTCGAGAAGAAAAATAAAATGAACGAAATAAAGTGTTTATTTTAAGAGGAAGGAAGACAGAGAAAGAAGGGCATATCATATTATTTTACGGGACGTATACATTCTTGGCATAAATTTAATATCGTATATTATTGGCGTTTCATTCTCCATTGTGTCGTGTAGGTTTTTGTTTGGTCGTAACTTATTTGATTGAGATAATATCACACATATGGACAAAAAAGTACTATGGATATAAGAAAGATTGTAAAAGAAGATTTACATTATACTAATGTAATATAAAGAAGTTAAATTAAACATGACCACCACCCCTCCACAAGAAAAGACCAAATTTATACATAAAATTAAAATGCCAGGCCCTTTACCATCAACTTGTTTTTTTTTCTTCTCTCTCTAACCAATCATATTATTAAATGAAATTTGTTAGAAGGAAAAATATGATAGGTTGAAAACATTATTCCCGCTATTGCATGAAAGTGTGAGCAAAACTTCGTTCAAAATAAAAGGGGTAAAGGAGAAAGACCATTTTTATTTCGCACCACCCAAGAAGAAGGGTTTTTTTGAATTGAAAAATGAAATCAGCATTCACGATATTATTGACTGCAGGTTTATAATCACAGCACTAATCATTTTAGAATTATAATCGCCATCATCATACTTCAGAGCCCCAAAAATTTCCTAGTGATTGTGTTCCTCCCCATTTTTTCAACCTCTTTTGCCACAATTTTGAGACTAGATTTTTCAGAAACAAAATCTCACAACCTTTTGCTGTGTAAAATAATAATATCAGCACACCCTCCCCAACACCCATGTCTGGCACCCATTCAAACTCTGCCTTATCAAAAAGCCAACACACCTGACAATTTAACAGTTTCCTTCCCCACACACTCTCTCTCTCTCTTCCAAATCAAACACAGTTTTCAAAATCCTTTTTCTCTTCCTCTTCCATAATTACCACCCACAGAGCCGGGCCATTCATAAATACAACACAAAACCAACAAACCCTCCTCCATTCAACTTCCCTTCACAATCAAACACATTCATCACAATGCACTTCCCCATTCTCTTTCTCCTTCTCCTACCTTCACTCTTCAAGCTTTCACATTCAGCCACAATTCTAGTAGATGGCTCTTCAGAGTGGAAGAACCCCACAGTTTCCATCGGTGACTCCATCAGTAAGTACCAACACCCAGATTTGGAAAATCTACCTTAGCAATGCATAACAATTTCTAGCACTACCATCTAACATTGCTCTGCCTCTCCTCTTTCTCAGTTTTCAAGCACAAACAACATTTCAACCTCTACATTTTCAAGAACGAGAAAGCCTACAACCTCTGCAATCTCACTCAAGCCACTCTTCTCACCAACCCCTTCACGGTAAAGCTCTTAAAGCTTCATTCTTTACTTTCAGCAGTGTCTACTTTTCCAATTTCCTTAACCAAGTTAATATTTTTCAGTGGCACCCATCTCGACCCGGTTTCTTCTATTTTACCTTCCACAATGGGTCACTCACGGCATGCAAAGATTCTGAAAAGCTAGCCATAGAAGTTGCTTCTCCAGCAATGGTTCCAGAACCTTCTCCAGTGGCAACGCCAGCTCCTTCTTCTGGGGGAGAGGTACCATCTTCCCCTTCATTTCCATGGCCTTTTCGTCCACACCAAGCAGCTTCTTCACCTGGTCCAGCACCCCAAGCACAAGCAGGTTCACCGGTGACAGTTCCATTAGTGCCAGATAAAGGTGGTGGCATGCCCTTCATTAACAGCAATCCTGCAGTTCCTCTGCCTACTGATGAAGTTGACTCTGCCACCATACGCCCCTTACCCACCTCTGGCCATCAAGGACAGGTACCCATACTATGCCTCTCTTCTCTTTCTCTCTACTAAAGCATTAATGTGTAGTGTTCTATTTTTGTTAATTGTGTGTCATGCACTTTTCCTTAGATTGCATAAACAATAAATTGTAGACCGTATGCAAGTTTTTGAAAAAAGCTTCCCTGCAGCAATTTCCACTCCGATGTCTAGTTTTTGGAGTGTTTAGACTGCAATGTTAGTGACAGTGATTATATTTATCTGCAATTTCTTCCAATATCATGAAACATGAAGAAGTTTCAACCGAGAACATAATTTAAAATTTACCATAATGCTATCCTTGAGGTTTTAAGTTACTATTGTAGTCATAATTTTTTTACAAACATGTCATTCTTGATATAACTACAAAGATAAAAAAAAAGAAAATCATTGATATTGTGGCCGAAATTGTTGTGACAGACTGTTTTGTTAAAACCTTGGTTATTTCTCCATTGGTGCTAGTCCACCTAAATGTTTCGATGCGTGTTTTAGTGCTAAGTGTCTTGTTTGATTATTTGATAGAAAGAAACGTTCACATGAACCATAAATGTTGTCTGTTATGGTATAATTGATGTTAGTCCACCTAAATGTGGTTAGAATAAACATTATGCTGTCTTTTAATTGATGTTAGTGCAGCTAAATGTGTACCTATGTGTACCTAAATGTGGTTTATTAGCTACAGAAGTGCTGATAGATCATAAATGTTATTTTGTCTTTCAATTGATGTTAGTGCACCTAAATGTGGTGTATTAGCTACAAAAGTGCACAAAAATCATAAATGTTATGTTGTCTTTTAATTGAAGTTAGTGCACCTAAAGTTTGTATCTACGCATGTACCCAAATGTGGTATATGAGCAACAAACATGCACATAAATCATAAATGTTAATGTTTTATTGTTGCACCTAAATTTGTGTGTGTGTGTGGTACCTAATGTTAGAAACTTGCACATAAATGATAAATGAGTTTATTTGACTTGAGAAGTGGGGTTGATGCGTTACTGATTGGAAGTTGGATTGTGTTGTTGTGGTTGTGGTGAGTGCAGGTGATGATTGGGTCATTTGGAGTTGGCATTGCTGTGCAGACCTTGGCTTTACTGCTGATGTGAGGATGAAGAGAAAGAGAGAGTTGGAGCGCAATTTATGTAGAGAAAGATGGGTCTAAAGTAGCTTTAAGAGTGATGATTATACCATGTATTAAGATGCTCTTACATTCTACTTTGGAATGGTTCCCACTTTTTGTTCCTTGGTTTAAGAAACCAATCGATTGCTTCAATTGCTTTTTTCTTTTTCCCTCTGATTCCTCCTTGCTTTTTATGGTGATGGTACCATATGGGGTCCTAACATTACCAACTGCGTCAAACATCGCACCCTTGTGGTGGCCAAACTCTCACGTCATGCCACTTTCCACAACATACCTCCCACCTCAAAATTCCAATTACCTTCTTATTCTATTATTTATTCTTCTTCTTCAATTTCATTAGAATTTCAATCAAATTGCACATGTGCCCCAGAACAAGCACACAAGGATTGGAAAACACAATTTTTTTTATTAAAATAGAACTATTATTTTTTCAATACACCCAATAGTCCACGGTGTTTGAGAATCAAAGTCATTATTTAAGAGCCGAGACCAGAGTTTATATACACATTCCTTTCATAGCTAACTAAGACGTCATCTAAAGATAAAATCATCACTCTTAAAGCTACTAGATTATGTATTAGAAGATAATGAGTCTGCCAGCAAACTACCCCAAGTCGCCAATACCTACACCCCATGAACGAAAACCAACCATGGAAATAAGAAAAAAAAATTATCCTTCATCAAAGATATTTATAGTAAAATCAAGTTTCATACACGATATTGCTCATCTTCTGCTTCCTTAAGACGTTTATTCAGGATACGAAACTATGCTGAAAGGTCCTCCTGCAATAACATGTAAGGTTTAATAGGAATTGTGGAAGATTAAAACCAAAGTAAACCAGTCCAGGAGGAAGGATTAAATGTTTGAATCTAATTACCCGTGCAACAACTGCAGCATCTTTTTCCATTGCAACATCTTTCAGAGCCCTCCTTAGAGATGGCACTGTGTTTTGTTCCTGCATAAATCCAAGTGAGATTTAAAACTAAGGGACACAAATTTTAAAACTAGTCCAGTTCTAACCTCAGTACACGAAGTGTTATAGTATTTTTTTTTTTTAAATCAAATGTGACCCTATCCGATTTATATTTTAAATAAATTTGGAAATCAGATGGTTAGTGAGCGTGTAATTTTTTTTAAATCATCCTATTTACATTTTAAACAAATTTGTAAATCCGATAGTAAATGAACGTACATTAATTTTTCATCTTTACATTAATTTTTGTATAAACTGGATTCTTTATATTTTCTAAAATATATGTTCTCTTCCGTCATTTTAATAAAGATATTTTTAGAATTCAAAGTAATATATTTTTAGAATTCAAAATTATATGAAAGTGTAGGACGAGATTACGAGGTGCAGGAAGAATTCGTGTTCCATGGAATGTGTATTCGTTTTAAGTCCAATTACAAAGCACTGACTTGTTAGATTTAGTTAAAAAAATACTTCCAGACTATTTTATATCGGTATCATCATACTTTAAAAAGTATAACTTAAATAAAATCACATCACACGATATTAATATAATTAAATTTATATTTCCTAAAATAAAAACTCAAATAAATTACATCTCAAAATATATGTTTAAATAAAAATAAACTTTTTTAAAAACAACTTTAATTTTGTAAATTTAAATAAAAATTATAAATCTATAAAATTAAGCTTTAAACAATTCTTTCATACTTAATATTTTTCACGAACATTTTTAATTTATTCACTTGATTATTAAAAAATATTTAAATAAAAATTTGATTATTAAAATTGAAATTGAATATTTAAAAGAAGATTTTAGAAATTGTTATAAAAGATTTTAACTTACTAAGTGCTTTATTATTCGATATTTTTTATTGGATTGTTTTTTTTAAAACTCACAGTTAGATTACATTTTTTGTATACAAATCATACATACAAAATTTTTGTTAATCTAAAATTATTTGATTTTTTACTTATATAAATAAAACTGGATGTGATTTATTATTTTTAATATATACTTCAATATAAATTACTTAAATACTTTTTATTACTGTTTAGTTTTAAGAAAAATTAACTTTAAATAAGCATAATAATATAAAATTATAATTTAAAGATTAAATCATCAAAATATATTTTTCATATACCAATTTTTTTTATCAACTACAGAATTTACCCACAAATATCGATTGCAAACCTACTTACCCGAAAATATAAACATTACTTTGTTGTGTGGGATATTTCTTTCCACACTAAAAATGTAAATATTTGTTCCCTACCACTGGTCTTGAAATGGATACTTCTGAACGTAAATTTTACAAATTTGAGATTTACACGTAATATTTCCACAAAGATACAATACCATCTCTTTTTAGGGCTTTTCTTTCTACACTCCATATTTTCAAGTTGCATATCTATAAAATATAAATTTTCAATTCTACCATTATGAAAATAAATTATCAATTGTGGGCATTCTGTATATTTGTACTGAAGTATCTGGATATTTTGTGAAGATCATGTGCTTGGTGACTAGTGGAGCTTGGTAACGGTGGTTGCTCATGCTTGGTGGTAAGTTGTGATTTTGGTGAGGGTTATGTTTTCATTTTTGCTATTTTAGTTCTCGCATTATTTTATAATTTTGCATTTTGGATTATATATTTTGTATTTTATATTGTACATCTCAAAGTATAAAATTTATAAGAGTTTTTTAACATTTTTTTTTTATTTTCTATAAGTTGTGTGATACAACATTTCTTTGTTTAATACAAAATTTATTGTATTTCATTTCTTTTTACATTCTAAAATACATATTTTATATTTTAGATTGTATATTTAAAAATAAAATATTTTTGGATTTTTTAAATATATTTATACTTTTTGAATTAATTTTTGAAACAAATTAATTTATCTTAAAGAGTATTTATAAATTTAAACACGGATAATTTATGCTATAGAAAGATATTTTTGAATAGTAACAACATTCACAAAGTAAATATTCAGGAGCAATAATAATATCTATTAATAATAACAAACTTTATATAATATTATTGTTAAATTTAAAAATATAAAATTTAACTACTATGTCTTTGTCATTCACCTTATACAAGTATAAACAATATAAATGGTCTTCTCGTTCCTAATGCTCTAGGCTAATTGCAATGCATTGTGAGTGTTGTCCTATATTGGATTACCTCTTATCACATATTTATTGTTGGTTATGTGGTGTATGTTGGAGTACCTCTTATCACATCTTTATTGTTAGTCATGTGGTGTAGAATGTTGACATCTTTTTAAATATACACTATATTAATTGAATCAGTGCATTAGGCATTTGAAAAATAAAAACAAAAGAATAACAGTAATAATAATATGAACATCACAACATTGTCTCAATTCTGTCACAACATCACCGAAATTTACACCAAGTAGCTTGACTAACAATGATGACGCTAATAAGGAGATGACAACTATTGGTGCCGAGGTGTACCTCTCAACAAAAGGCTGATATAAGATATTTATCATCGATTTCATAATCAACATTGAATAGTGACAACAACCCATGCTAAGCATCGTGACTTTAATTTAGGAATGAAAGATTCGAAACTTACCTAACTTACGTTTGTAAGAGATCAACTTCAATTTCCTCTATCCTTACCTTTCATAATTTACAAGTCACTTAGTCGGTGTAATTTTATAGGAGCAACATATAAGTAGATCTCTTAAAAAATTCTTCTCCAATTTTCGCATGCTTTCCTACAATAGATGATGGTCGCAACCCATCAAATAATAATAAGAAACAATTAACAAATCTTTTGAAATTAATATATACATTTTAGATTATTTGGCTTATGTAATTGGAAACGTATTTGTGGATTCAGAAATATATTCTATAATCCACAATAAGTTACAGACATAAACCAACAAGAACAAAAATACATCATAAATATTTATCTCTTCAACTATGGTGCTTTTACTGTACTCCCAATAGGCTCTCCCACTCACAATTGGAAGAAGAAATTTTGGAAGAGTTGTTGGCACAAGGTGTAGCGGAAGGTAGAAGAAGAGGTGGGGAAGAAGAAATGAGAAGTAAGTTAAATATAAATATTAAAAGAGGTAGTTTGGTCTTCTCATGGTGGTGCAGTTGAAATTTAAGAGGGGTGGAGAATGCATAAGCCCGTAAAAAATCATGATCCAGGCCCGAGGTTGGCCTGCAAACAGTTGAGCCGAACAAGGTTAGCCAACGTGAGTTTTGTCTAGCTTTCCCTTGTAGACAAATGTTTCAATCTACAAGCCTTGAACGAAAGACACTAAAGGTTAGATATTGTCATTATTACACTTCACATAATTACATTAATGTTCTTTCACAAATTTTATTAAGTATTTATTACTCAATTACCATTGTTCTACTAATTTTATCTCCTGTATGCCACCATAAATTTATAAATGCAATAACAATTAAATGATAAACTATATAATTAAATCTCGTTCATATCCTAGGCGCACAACTTGACTTTCATAATATTGAATAAGACTTTCTATTAAAGAAATGCATGTATGATGAATACACCACTAATTTCATTATGCTTAATGTATATCACATATTAAGAATTACGAAGGAGTTTTTAGTTTTAAGAGTATGTTAGACAAAAAATTTGTGGCCAATAGAATATTTTACAATTCAATAGTAGTGGAATTCATTGGAGCTTCCCACTTGGATATATTAAGGATAAAGGTTACCTTCCATATAACTAACGATTATGTCACTAAAATCAAATACTTACTTCTAAATTATATGCATTGGAAAATACATGATAAATTTCAAATTATAATTCAAACACAAATTTCTTATTTGCACTTTTAATAAAAATATGAAATTATAAAATAAAAACATTTTACCTATTTTTCTAGTGCTTAGTTTGAAAGGGTAAATAGATTCTTTTAACACGAAAATGTTTTCATATCTGTTTCAAAGAGAAATAAAAAAATTCGATAAGGAGTTTTTTAAAAATAATTTTAATAGGATAAGGAAGAAAGAGGAACTATTATGACTTTTTTTCTAGAGTAAGGCTCACATGCATATGTAAACAAATTAAAATGTGTGACCCATTATTTTCGGCAATATTAGCCGATGATTATTCTAATTGTTTCAAGGGTTTCTATGGCACAAGTTGTATGGTTCATAAGAATATGATATATATTCCTATATATATATATATATATATATATATATATATATATATATATATATATATATATATATATATATATATATATATATATATATATAATATTGATTTTAAAGTTTAAGTGAAACTTCGAAGTGATCTTAAAATCCAATATGTATAAAAAAATCTAATGTAATGAATTTGTGAAGTAAGAATCAGACTATACTAAATTATTAATATCATTAGTCAAATTAATATAAGATTAATCATTCTATTCATACTATTTCAAGTCCATCTATATAGAAGTCCAATACAACTTTTTGAAATGATAAACATAAGTTTGCATATACTTAGATTAAAAATGTATAATTATATAAAATTTGTATCCTTCCATTATTTTTATTTTGAAATATTATTCGTTTTGAAAATTAAGGAATTGTCTCATAATAAAAATTTTAATCAGTATATATATATATATATATATATATATATATATGTATGGAATTTAATTAGTACTATAGGTACCAAAAGAAAATACAAAACAAGCACACTATAGAGTCCACAATTCCAAAAAAAATATAGTGTACTTCATCTCAAGCTTCAGCATTCACTCTTCACAAACAGCTAATCCTTTGCCCTCCCCTAAACATTTGTGCCTATTGCTTGATCTTTATTTGAGATGCACTAGCTAACCTATGTGCTTCAACAAGAACTTTTACCATTTTTTTTATCAACACACCTTTTCTATATACAGTGGTAGTTTTTCCTTTTTTAACCACAATATAAAAATAAATTAATAAAAAAACATTTAAGAGATGTTTTCAATTACTATAAAAAAAAATACAGAAAATTGTCACATACAGAACCTACCCCATTGTCCCTTCAAACTGCCCCTATACCAGTTGAACCTACCAAGAGCTACACCACAAAAAGTATTACATCGTGATGAACAACTGGATTATATACAATAAATATAGAAACAGCATAGAACAAAAAGCAATGTATTGTCCATTCCAAGTTCGGCTGTTTTCCAACTTGCAAAAACCACACAATATTTTGATAAGCACCACCTTCATTATTCGGTCATTTTCCAAAATAATAATTTTGAAAATGCATTGCTATTCTCATAATGATATGACGAATATGCCTCTCCATTCAGACTTGCCTCGAGTAGCAGAGAGAAAAAAAAAAAAAAAATACCAGCAATTATACCAGTGTGGGATGCATGCCCTATAATGCATAATGATGTGAACCTTAAAACTGATAAAGGTTAAGCCCAATTCAAAATGGTACCAGATTCCAACAAATTAGTAATATCAGTCTATTGATTTCAAACATAATATTGGATTCAAAGCTTTACAATATCTTCTTAGAATCCATGTTACTTGTACTGATGTAAAACTTCTTCCTGAACATTATACTGTTCCTGGAATTCCAAGTCTTTATTCGGTCATTGTCCCAGTCTTTACGGTGGTAGTTTATGCAAGTCCATTTTCTTTCAATGCTTAACCATTGCCTGAATTGTTAATTGTCCAATTCCCTCCTTTATTTTTCTCAATAAGAAAATGACAGGTGTTTTGATACTTTTTCAAAAGTAACTTTGTTTTCATTGAAACATCAAATTCCATTTCTGCCCTCCCTGGATGCTATAAATATGAATACCTTCTCTCACCCAATCTGCTAAACTCACTCTCATTTAGTTATTTATGATGCAAACTCCTCTAGATCCCAGTTTGCTTCTCTATCTTCTGTTGGCTGCCTTCTTGCTGGCCGCCTTGGTGTATCTAACAAGGTATGGATAACCCATTTTCATACTTTGCTTCTGTGTTCAAAAGTTCAAACAACAACCAAATCTTTTCTACTTTATTCATTCTAACTTTTGAAGTTACTTGAATCGTGGTAGATAAGTTAGAATTTAGAGAGGAAATGATATTGATGGCTATAGTCCTTATGATATCAGTTCATGTATATTCAGAATTATATACATAATATTAATTTATTCATGGAACAATAAGTCTCTACTCACTAAACGGTTTCAGTCTCAAACCATAATCCCACCAAGCCTTATTAAGATACTGAATTTTTGTGTGGATACTATCACTCCTGAAAAAGTAGATAAAATAAGTTGGATATTTTTTATTGACATGTTGACTAGTCGTAACTAATATGGTACATTATTTATGCGATTCTGTAATTAACTATATTGAAATAAAATATTGTTTTATGGGCTGGTGATCGTAGAACCCACGCTTGGGTATCATAGTCTATTTATTTCCTATGATGTGACATTAAACATCTAATGTTCACCATTTTAAACATTTTTTTTAGACTAGAGGAAATCAAATAGTTGTTTAAAATGTAATTTTAATTATAATCACCTCAATAATAAATGGTGTGCCTTATAATTATTAACTAAATTTTGTATGCAGATCCAGAGGTATACATGGCTCATTCATTAATGATGATGAAGGTGAACAAAATGCTTCTAAAGCGGAAATCCAAGCTCCAGGAGGGATTAACAGTGCCTTCATTAACAGAAGAAAGGGCAAACAAAATCTTGAAAGTGCCAAAATTAACTGGTATTGTTTTAAGAAAGGATCTTTCAATCTAGATTGGTCTGTTTATAGACTTTTACAATATGTTAACTGGCCATGTGTTTGTTAGGGCATTGCCTAGTTTTTATTATATTCCAAATATGTCAAATATATTTCCAAAGTCACCAGGTAGATTTAATCAACGTTGTTGGTAATTAACACTTTTGAACTTTTAGAACAGTTAAATCATGATACATTTTCAAGTTCATCACGTAGGATTTAAATAAAACCGACATATGTTGAATCACCATTGTTAGAATTCCAACTCCTGCTACTTTCATCATTAATTTTCTCAATCCATTGCACTAAGTTACTATACAACTTTCACAAATTGTGACATTATTTATATTTTTACTGTGAATTGGGTGAACGTAGTGGTGAGTCAAGCAGTGGAGAGAATTCAGAAGTATATCACATTAGGAATATTTTACTACAGTTGATTGCATACTTGTTCGGAGGAGGACAGTACCCGCCTAACAAAGGAAAACAGATTTGAGACCTAAATTGAGTGAGAAGCACAACAAAGATGTTGAAGTTTAGAATATAGATATAAGAATCCAGTCTGTAACATTCTCGTTGCAATCCCTGTCAAGCTTTATTGTGGGACAATTAGCATTGAATTCTTGGATTGCATTCATCAAATGATTGTATTATCTTGATGTTTGTCCTTTAATATGAAAATAATTCAAACATATCGATAAAGACATTTGTAGTTATTTTCTCTCGTTTAGTTATTTAATGTTATTGTAATTACATAAATTTATCAGTCTAATTAAGTTATTTATCAGTCAAATAAAAAAAAAAAAATCTTTCATAGAAACTAAAATAAGTCCTGTAAAGTAATTGAGGCGAATTTAATTTTCAATTCATGAAAAAAACTTTAACTCTTATTTTACTATTTTAAAGATACTTTCCAAATTTATCTTTAGTGGTTACTATCATAAAAAAAAAAATGTGTTCCCATACTTAAAAATAATTTATTTCAATCCTTATATATATAGTCTTTAGTCTTTGTATATACCATTTTTAATATATTTTAATTTCTATAATCTAAATTTATAAAAGTTAAAAGAAAATAAAAATATTTTTTATAAAGAATAAAAATTAATATATTTTACTTAAAATTTGTTGAACTATAAAAACAAAAAATGGAAAATTTCCACGTAAAAAATTGTCATATAGTATTAAGGGCACATCAAGCAATAACTTTGGTGTATTTTTCTTTTTCTGGAGCGAGGCAGACGTGGATACGAAAAGTTAAACAACTTGATCCATTATTCAAAGTCATAATAACTGGAACTATTATAATTGGTAACTTTATTCAACAGCGGTCACTGCTGTCTTTTTAGTGTTTACACTACTAATGGAAACGCTTTTCTTTCTCTCCCAAACGTGGAAGACCAGCTGAGTCTCCGGAAAAATACAAAAAAAAGATGGAAAAGAAAAGGAAACTACACATACCACTGAGAAACATGATTACCTTTATCTTAACTTTTAAATGTTTATTGTTTTAGTTAATATAATATTTAACACTACTTTATTAACACCATGTGGTCTTCACTGGTCAGCATTGTATTGTATTTAAATTCGCAAAACGTTATATAAGATTTTTTGTATGATCGTTTAAATATTTAAATTGGTTTATGAAATATGACTCTATTAATCTATAGATGATAGTTTAAAATTTTCATATAAATCTGTAATTCAAAAATATTTGTACTTGTATATAAGTCATTTTTATCAAATTCTCGTAAAAAACTTGTATAGCCTATGTGACAAGTGGCATCTGAAGAATTAATCATGTTAAATCATTATATAATCATGTATATAAAAGACATCATAAATCTTATATTATAAATCATAAATTTTAGTGAAATATTTTTATATAGATTAAAATATTTGGGGTTAATAAGCTTATGAAATTTCATGTATAATATTTTATGAATTACTTTGATTAAAGGATAAATGTTAGTTTTTGATAAAACATATTTAATAATAATATGTTTTTTTTAAGACGTCGTGTGATTTCAACATCTAACTAATAATGCATCTAACTGATAATGCGTTTATGTGGTTTTTTTAAGACATCATGAGATTTCAACATTTAACTAATAATGCGTTTATGTTGGTCCTGTTTATTAAAGATTTTGTATTCAATATTTTTGTTTAATTTAAGAATGTAATAGTGTAACTAGTTATGATGTGTGTTTTTGTGAATTGTACATATTATGTATGTTGTTATATATCATATAAATTTTAAATTAAATTATGTCATCTTTACATATGTAGTATATGGTCGTAGGTTAAACACGTCTAATTGTCTAACTACAAAAAGAGCTGGAGACACGCACCCAGAAATCGGAAAAGCAAAGGAGACACGTGACACATCGATAAGAACGTGTCCTGTGAAACCAACGAGGAAGAAAAACAAACACCATTCAATGAGGAATTTGTTGGGTGTGTTAAAGCCGTAACAGTGTCTGTGTGTTGGTTTTCTCACCTTTGGAGAAAAAGTTTTGAATCAGTGATGAAACGACTGTGTTTAGGCTTGTGGGTACCCGAGAAAGCAATAAACAAATGGGGTGTGCTAAAGGAAGCAGCTTGAGAGTGCAGTGTTGGGAAGAGAGAAGAAAAGACATGAAAAGTTGGTAGGAAGAAAACAGGCACAGATACAGATGAGGAAAAAGACATAAAGAACAAAATATTTAAAAAATGAAAAGTAAAAGAATAAGGTTAAGGTGAACGAAGAGGACAATGAGATTGGATGTTGCAAAGGCTATGGTTGTTGCAGTGTTACGCAGCCAAAAAACCCCTCAACCTTAAATTTTTATTATATGTATAATTCAATGTCATAAGTATTCTTTTAAGAATGACAAATAAACTCGTTGTCATATCATATGTATTAATAGAAAAAAATTCATGTATTGATAAAAAATAAGCATAAATATTTGTAATACTTGATATTTTAAATTGAATATAAAGACTAAGATAAGTATGTATATACCCACCTTATCTTTCTCGCCAATTTTAAATTATCAAAACATATTTAATTGATTAGGAAATTAAAATATTTAATTTACTATTTTATCCTTTGTTTCATTTTATTTGAAGAATCACTTTTTTATTATACACTTTTTTTAATTATTCGATTAATTTGATTTTTATCAAATTAACTCAGATTTCCAAAATATTTTCTCTCTTATCACAATCTTAATTAAATTGTGTAAACTTTATTTTTTGATTCTTCCATTAATTTGATTTTTATCAAATTATTTCCAAAATATTTTCTCTCTCATCACAATCCTAATTAAATAGTGTAAACTCTTTAAGTTTATCTTCTTTTTCTCTTTGATTCTTAATTTTATTTTATTTTAATACTTTTTTTTTACTACACAAATTTCTATTTTCTCTTTCAACGTTCAACTTGTTTGACATTTATCAAGTTCATCCAAATGCTCTAAATGTGTCTCCTATCAACATTTACAAAAATAAAAGATGTAACTATCATACAATTTTAATAGTTAAACCTTTTTATCACACTACAAAAGGATAAACCAATCCTAGACACAAAATCCAAATAAAAGGTAGATACAAAATCCAAATGAAGCCTCTAACTTTAATATACATAAGATCTATTAGCTTTGTTACCTACTTCAAAAAGATATATAAATATAAAATAAAGAAACTAAATATTAGGAGACTTCTTACCTTTAAGTTTAAAACACTAAAAATACACAATAGTTTATTGGTAGAGTTTGTCTATCTTGTTTGTTTGTTTTTTTTTTTTTAACAGTATGATATCTCTTGGGTCTTTTGATGACGAAATAAATCTTTGTCCTACAACTGAAAGTGTAGAACTGTGTAGAATAAGTCAATGACTTCATTTTAATATCTAGTAGAAAAAATTATTTAAATTTAGATACATATTGTCAATCAAATGAAATCAATAAATTCAGGGTGAATGGTATATATAAAAGTTTTTTAATATTTAAAAAAATGTACTATCATCCACTTAACTTAAAAGTTGGAGTTGTTGTAATGATTTTAAAAAACCTTGATCGAGCAAATAAGTTTATGTAATGGAATAATGTTGTAAGTTCATGATTTTGGGACAAACATTATTTTTGCTACTAATTCAGGATTGCTTTTCAAGTTTTAAAAAAGTCAATTCTCAATATCTATATGTTTTGCAATGATAATAAATAAAAGTTAAGATCAATCTCTCTAAAATTGGACTTTATCCTCCGTCTTTAACCTTTAGTTACACATGGTCAATTATATTTCACATTTCCTAAATCAAAATAAAGAAATTATTAAAAATACTTATTTTAGACAAAAATGTAAATATAATCACTACAATTACAAATGTGATCTACAGGAAATATTCAAAAAATCTTTAAATGTAATGCACATAACCTTGACTCATATATATATATAACCATACATCATACATATAAGAGGTATCTTTCTCAATGTGGTGCAATTTTTCACCGTAATGTCAAAAATGGATATTTTTTTTATTCCGCAAATGGATAAGTCATGTCAATCAAACACGATTTTATTATGAAAAAGACGTGTTAGCTAGACACAACTTTAGTTTTTTTTTTTTTTCATTACATTGAAATTGTGCTACTCTAATACAATTTTAGTGTAATGTAGTCTGAACAATTAGAGTTATAGGTTGACACAATTTCTTTATAATAAAGTCAGGTTGGCACCACTAACTATTTAAGAAATAATTTTCTTTTTATTATTTTGAACATTATGATGTAAAGTTGCATCAACATTGGAAAAAAAACATATAAGATATAAAACTCTTTGTAAATGTCATATACTCATTTATTACTTCTATCATAATTAAATTTGTAGCTTTCTATTGTATGAAACTTAGGTCAAATTTAGAAAGTGCATCATCATTTTAACGTTATTGTTAAGCGATTTTGATTTAAAATTATATTATGTTAAGTTTTCGTATTTATTATCATATTATTTTGTTATTCTTTGAATTTTTCTGGTCCGTCAAACAAAAATTATACAGAAAAATATACTTTATTAAAAAAAATCTCTATGTGTTGTACCAAATTACTAGTTTATGTATAACTGAGAAGATCGAATTCAATAAAATTGTCCAGATCAGAAAAAAAAATTGTTATTGTATCTGTTTTTTTAAATATACTATTTGTCTCACTTATTTTCACCCAAGATGAATTCAAGACTATATAATTAAATTTTTAGTAGAATTTGATTTTTAGGTCTTGTGCATCTTGAAGTATATATAATTTTTCTTTAACAAAAACTATGTTATTCAGTCATTTTACACGTGAGGATAAAAATGGCCATGTGGAATGAGCATACGAACCATCTGACAGCCCATTATGAGAAATACTGAACAGACTTACTTTTGATCCGCTGACACATTTAGATATACTTTGCATAACTCATTACCCATACTGGGGAACAGTGAAAGGGCACGGATTAGACCACTAGTTCCATAATAATAAAAATTTCAAAATAAAAAATTACTTATTAAATATATTTTTATTTTTATTTTTTATAAAGAAACTCATAGAAGAAGTTTATTCATGCAAACATATTTTTATATTGATTATTACTAGTTTTATTTGTAGATGTTAATGTATAAATTATATAAGTTATAATAAAATATATTTATTACATATGTCTTATTTTTTTAACTTCCAAAAATAAATAAAATTAATTGAAATATTTAAGAAATGTTCTAATTCGTATACAATAAAATACTAAAATGCGAGTGACCAAAAGGTCAAAAGACATTACAATCTGGTTCCAACTACGGCCCTGTCCCTTAAGGAATTGTACCTGCAAACAAAGAAAATCCAGAATTACTACTCTAATGAGAGTAGATATATTGCCTCTTGGATACAAATCCCCTCCTCACATATTTCACACAATGACAAGTTCTAATCCAAGGCAGTGGTAAAAAATATAATTCTCTTAAATTTGTTCTTAATCCAAAATCAACCTTTTAATTGAATTAAAGTAAAAAATTTTATAATATCTATTATTCCTTTATTAAAAATCACTTTATTTATGTGATTTTAAATTTCCATAATAATGATATCCATATTTTTTCCAAGCTATTTTAACACTATAACATTAATATAGTATATAAAACTGAAGCTCAGTGAAGAATAATAAATTTGTGTCTTACAGTGACACTTCCAATTCATCTTTCGCAATGGTCCGAAAGATACTGGGCCACTTTACCCTAAACAAACAAGTGTGGTGTTGTTGACACAGTGGACATATTTTATTTATCCATATAGTTTTACAATTCTAACCATATATTCTTGTATCTAAATATGAAATTTCATCCTCCAAAATTAAAGTTTTTGTCTAATCGAAGCTGAAGATAGGATTTCCTTTTGAATTTATTTGCACGATTAAATTAATCTATTTTTAAATTTAAAAAATAGAAAATGGCATAGAATGAATTTTATAATATACTGTGTATACATACATGTCTAAATTAATAAATTGTGATTTTTAGTCTACATTATGTTAAATCACTGCTAGTTTCAATTAAAATAATTTCCTACTTCATCATTACTTTTATCAACCCTTTACACTATATTTTTCTACAATATTGAAATTGTGACATCTCCTTTATTTTCATTTTCAATTGGGTGAATGTAATAATAATGACTCAATTGGGACAACTAATCCAGAACAAAACTACGTTTTTAAAATTCTATTCCACTTTATTCTATGTCTAGAGGACAAAAGTACCCAGTTCATTATGAAGATATAATTATATAAGAATCCAGTCTGTAACATTCTCCTTGCAACCCATTGCTATCAAGCTTTATTATCAGGCAATTATGTGTTGAATTCTTGGATTATATTCATGAAATGATATTATTTTGTTTTCTCCTTTAATATGGAAATAATTCAAACATAATAAAGATATTATTAATAGATTCGTAGCGCCTATTTTCTCTCTTTCAGTTATCTAATATTATTGTAATTATATAAATTTATCAGTCAAAATAAAGAAACTCTTTCTTAAAAAGTAATAGGAAAGAAGTCATGTAAAGTAATTGAGGTGAATTTAATTTTTAATCCATGAAAAAAATTTAGCTCTTATTTTACTATTTCAAAAATATTTTCCAAATTTATCATGATTTAGTTAATTGTTTATTCGTTAAACTGTAATTTTTTTTAATGTACTGAAAATTATTTAGTTTAAACCTTATATATATAGTCTTCATATAAAGCATTTTTAATATGTTTTAATTTCTATAATCTAAATTGATTCATTATTGATAGTTATAATAACTGGGAAGTTGACTCAATAGTTGTGAGAGACCGGGTCTTCTTAGGGTTTACACTATCAATGGGAAGCTTCTCTTTCTCTTCCAAAGACCAGCTGGTTCTCCCCAAAAATATTATAAAAAAATGGAAAACTAAAGGAATACATACGACTGCGTCTTAGGTAGACAACGGATTGCACAAGAGTCTTAGGTTCACACCATTAGTAATTATTAAAGTTCAAATCATTCAAATTTAAATCTAGATCAATAATTAAAACCTAATGCTGTATTATTTATTGTTCACTACTTGACTTACATTAAAACATGTCAATATTTTACTGTACTTTAACTTTTTTGTGTACAATATTTTATTGTGTTTAATCCACTATGAAAAAACAGTATGAAAAAAAAATATTTTAAAAAGAAAATAATATATTTTTTTGTGTTAAATATATCTATATGTCTCTTCGTAAACAACACAAAAATGTTGTTCCTTTTGGACCCAAAATCCGAACGTATGCTTGATTTTGTTGTTAATTTTTCTTTAAAATTATTTTGCAAAATGACTCTTCAAATAGAATCTTAAGAAAATATAGTTTGATATGGTGATTTTAAAAGGATAAGGAGGAGGGACTCTTATAATTATTTTCACTTTCTTATTTTACCATGCATTAATACACAGCAAAATTGTTTATTTTATATAACTATATTTGTAACAAATAAGTACTCTTAAATATATTTTTTATTAAAACTTATAATGAATATATATTTTTAATATGTAAATTATATTTAAAGTTTTTGATTAGGAATTTATGTTATAAGATAAATAATAGTTATTTAAGTTTTTTTTGAAGAAATATTGGTAAAAGATACCATAGGTTATGAAAAAACTGCTGAAAACATTCTTATTGAAGAAAATTACCGAAGAATGCTTTTTTGTTGAAAAATAATTCTTAAAATATTCTCATTTAATATAGCTATTCTAATTTTTATACAGAGATGGATATATACACACATATATATATATATATATATATATATATATATATATATATATATATATATATATATATATATATATATATATATAT
>Ga0209489_100356_pt1 | contig 81290 bp, 49 predicted proteins | sample SiratrowhiteBW_FD_187527 | JGI IMG/M metagenome (GOLD analysis project Ga0209489, IMG submission 187527) | Root nodule microbial communities of legume samples collected from California, USA - Siratro white BW (SPAdes) (version 2) | ecosystem: Host-associated > Plants > Roots > Nodule | place...
GTCGGTTTTGTCCCAAAAACGACGTGGTGAAGAGAAAACCCACGTCGGTTGGATTCCCAAAACCGACGTGGGTTTTCTCTTCACCACGTCGTTTTTGGGACAAACCCGACATGGTGCAACTCCTTAAAATAATAATATTGTTAAACACCACGTCGGTTTTGTTTTTCTTAACCGACGTAGTGAGTTCAATCACTACGTTGGATATTAAACCGACGTATGATTCAACGTCTGGTCGAAAACCGACGAAAAAAGCCTCTTAGAACCGACGACGAAGGTTATTTTTCTACTAGTGCGGTGCAAGATGCATGTTAAATGTAGTACAAAATTTTTGGTCTGATCGTAAATAACTGTTTACAGATAAGGTTATGAGTAAATTAGTAAATCACTAATTGTTTAAACTTTCATAACTAGATAGTGTTATTAGTGTAATATTTCTTTTTCTAATGGCCGTAACGCGCTTCCACTATTATAAACAAATATTATTCTTCCACCTACTTTACTGGTTTAGTGTTTGCACAGAGCATCTATCATACCTTCCATGGACTTCAAGTCTTCAACATTCAAACTCTCAGGGATGTACGATGTGCTCATCAACTTTAGTGGAGAAGACATCCAAAGAAAATTTGTTTCTCATCTCGATTCTGTCCTCTCTGCTGTTGGATTCTCCACATTCCTTCACCATGAGAATGCAGTCTACCCAACACACATCCAAGAACCTATTCTCAATCTCTGTTGTGTAGCAATTGTTGTTTTCACCAAAACCTATTCGCAATCTGCTTGGTGTCTTCAGCAGCTTCAACAAATCATTAAATGGCAAGAAACTTATTGTCGACATGTTCTGCCGGTATATTACGAAATTGAGCCATCTGATGTACATTTTCAGAAGGGTAATTTTGGAAAAGCCTTCAAAGCAACTGCACAGCAAGCCTTCTCAGGACAACAACTGGAGGATGCAATTACCAGCTGGAGCCACGCACTCACCAAAGCTGCAAATTTATTTGGATGGGATGAGAGCAATTACAGGTAAATCACTCACTTTATAAGCATATTTTGAGCTTGTACTTTAATTTTGGTAATACATTACATGACTTCTTTTATAATTGTTATTGACCTTGAAGGAGTGATGCAGAACTAGTGGACAAAATTGTTAAGACCATTCTTACTTTACCGGTCTTGTCTGCTACTAAATTTCCAGTTGGATTACAACCCCAAGTGGAAGATCTGATTCGAACTATAAAAAGTAAGTCAAAGGAAGTTTGTATAATAGGGATATGTGGAATGGGAGGATCTGGTAAAACTACCCTTGCCAAAGCCATCTACCATCAAATCCATGGTACATTCATGGACAAAAGTTTCATTGAAGATATTGCACAAGTTAGTGAAGCAAGCGGGCGTATTCATTTACAGGAACAACTTCTTTCAGATGTCATAAAAAGAAAGGTGGAGATACATAGTGTTGAGATGGGAAGAAGTATGATTCGGGACAGACTTTTTGGGAAAAGGGTGCTCATTGTACTTGACGATATGGATGACCGTTTTCCATTATTAGATCTGAGGAAAAGTCGTTCATGGTTAAGTGAAGGGACTGTGATAATAATGACAACAAGAGACGAAGACATACTGAGGATACATGGAGTTGATTCTGTTTTTCGGATAAATCTATTAAACGAAAAGGAATCGCTTGAGCTTCTTAGTTGGCACGCATTTAGAGTAGCAGAACCGAAAGAAGAATACCATTTGCTTGCAGAAAGTGTAGTTGCTCATTGTGGAGGACTACCTCTAGCTCTTGAAGTTATTGGAAGTTATTTATATAAAAGGACGAAAGAAGTATGGAATAGAGTATTCTTCACATTAAAAAATATTCCCCAACATGAAGTTCAACAGATATTGAAAATAAGCTTTGACGGTTTAAGAAATCAAATGGAAAAAGATTTATTTATTGATGTATGTTGTTTCTTTGTTGGTAAAGGCAGAGCTTATGTTACGAAGATCCTAAATGGGTGTGGAGTAGACGCTGAGAGTGGAATAAGTGTTCTCATAGAACGTAGCCTCATCAAAATTAAAATGAACAACAAACTTGGAATGCATCCTTTGATACAAGAATTGGGAAGAGAAATCTCAGAAGAGGAGGAATCGTGGTTTGATGATGCAGAATATGTACTGACAGATAATTCAGTAAGAACATTCTTTGTATATGGTTTTGAAACTTCTCATGGAAGTCTTTGCTTTCTCAGGTTCATTACGTTTGTTTTTCTTTGCCCTTTTCATTCAGGGATTGCCTGAGAAACTGCGTTCAGCCAGAAGAGAATCAACAAGACAACTGAAACTCTACGGAGATTCGGAGTACCGTCTTAAGAAGAAACTGAGATGGATCAGTTTGCATGGGGTTTCTTCAAAATACCTACCTGAAGACTTTCACCTGCATGATGCAATAGCGATTGATTTAAAATACAGCTTTCTTCCACTCTTCTATACATCGCAGGTCTTTATTACGGGCCATTTCCTTCGAAAACTCATAGCATGATTAAAATAAAAATAGGAACCTACTACTGTTCCATTTTATTTTCTTATTTAATATTTTTCAATAATTTTTTGTCGGTGTAGGTTTTCAAGAAGCTAAAAGTCCTTAATCTTAGTCACTCCGTGTACTTGAAAGAAACCCCTCACTTTTCCCGACTACCAAGTCTTCAACAGCTCATTCTCAAAGATTGTCCATTATTGCGCGAGGTACACCAATCTATTGGATGTCTCAGCTATCTTACATTGCTAAATTTGAAGGGTTGTACAGGTCTAAGCAATCTCCCCAGAAACATATATAAGTTGAAATCCTTGAAAACTCTCATTCTCTCTGGTTGTTCCAAGATTCATCCGTTGGAAAAAGATATACTGCAAATGAAATCCCTGATAACTCTAATTACAGAAAATATAACTGTGAAAGAAGTGCCTTTTTCAATTGTAAGCTCAAAATGCATTGGATACATATCCCTACGTCGATTTAAGATACTGTCACATAATCTTTTGCCTTCTATCATTCGGTCTTGGATGTCCCCAACACTGAATCCGATATCTTATAATCATTCGTTATACATGGATATGGAAGATAATTCTTGGGATGATATTGTGCCATTGCTTAGTAGCCTGGCAAATCTTCGAAGTGTTTTGGTGCAATGTGAAACCGAGTTTCAACTATCTGAGCAACTGAAAAATATTCTGGTGGAATATTTTGCAAATATTACAGAATCAGGAATTTCAAAGCATCACTTAAGGTCTTCTTTGATTGGTGTTGGAGCATACCATGAACTCTTCAATGCTGTCAGCAATAACATATCTCAGGTGCTTCTCTAGCTTTCCCTTTTGTTTATTACCTTGACCTGATTTTAGCTAGTAATTAAGAGAACACAAAATAATCTAATGAAGTATCTAATAGAAAGTACAATTCTAAAATTTTAGCACCTTTTGCTTCTATAGTCGCACAACTTCATCCAAAAGTATCGGATTTTATTAATCAACTGGCTAAGTGATCATGCTTATACTAAGTACTAGGAAATTGATTTCCTCTTTCTTGCTTTACCGGCTTCATGATTGTTTCATTCCTGTTGATCGCAAATAACCTGAAAGAACCGAAAACTGAAGTGCATTCTACATCCCTAACGACATGATAATCATATAACTCAACAAAACTACTAACCGGTTTTATTTAAATTAATATTGATATGTTTTAATTATGTATTACATTTGTAACTTTTAACGACAAATAATGTTTGCAAAAGACAATTTGAATAGCAAAATTAGATGAATGACTAAGTTTTTTTATCGCTTGGTACAGGTATTGGCAAGCAGTGAGTCATTTGATGTTTGTCTCCCAGGTGACAATGATCCTTATTGGTTGGCCCATATGGGTGAGGGACATTCTGTCTCTTTCACTGTGCCTCCAAATCGTCTTGTGAAGGGAATGGCTTTGTCTGTCGTTTATTCGTCAACCCATGAAATTGTAGCAACTGATTGTCTTAGAAGTGTCTTAATTGTTAATTACACAAAGTGCACATTGCATATACACAAGCATGTCAGAGAAATTTCCTTCAATTATATAGATTGGCATGATATAATGTCAAATTTGGGATCTGGAGACAAGGTGGAGATTTTTGTGACTTTGAATCATGGATTGGTGGTCAAGAACACAGTTCTCTATCTTATATGTGGTAAATCAGAGCCAATGTCAAAGAAAAACTGGTTCCTTAGATTCATAAAGAAAATTGTAATGTGTGACTTATGGTAAGTTATTTATCTTGTTTGCGAACAACATATGTCTTTGTGAAGATTGAATTAGCAAAATTTTGTTTAAGTTCATTTGATTTTGATAGTTCAATATCCTTTGATGCTATACATCATTTGATAGTTCAATATCCTTTGATAGTGGGAGTTTTCTTTATGTATGTATTTGACCTCATTTCTTGTATTGTGGTGATTAAAAATGTTTAGCAATAATTATTTACTGTTGTGATAAAAATTATCTTGTATTGTCATATTTTGTTTATTATGATTGTGCAATTAATGTTAGTTATATGATTTTGAATAATGACATAATTTGAAGACATTTTGATTTAATTTCAAATTGTTATTGTGGTGAGATTGTTTTAATCTCATATAACATCTTCGAGGGATGATAGGGACATATAATTGTATATTTCACATTTATAAAGGTTGCTGAAATGTTTTTGTTTCATCTTTGTATAATATCATCACTCCCTCGGGTATGATATGATTTCTTGTTGGGATACGGCAAAAACTTGTTAAGACTTTATTCGGCAAGTGTACCGAATCACAAGTAATATAGTGAATTAAGTAAAGATGTCGATTCCTCAGGGAACAGTTCTGTTTTAGAATTTAATCGTCACTACTCAATAAACAAATTTAGTTTTAAGATGATTTGATAATAATTCGAGTCAAGCAATATAAAAGAACAATTAAAAATAAGTAACAATTATAAAAAGGAGTTTGCAAGATCTAGAAGGACTTTGGGATTGAACTTCATCTATCTCCCTCATTCATATTTTGGATTTGATAAACACATACACTATTCGTAACTACTCACAATTGATGCACATATAAAAATCATTCACACCGATTCCTCTGATATGAAATTCATAAGAAAATTTCCTAAACACTGATCCCTCATCTATTTAGTAAATTACCCAGCATTAAGAACAGATGTTATATGCAATCAATACATCGAAACCTATCCCTAGTATTCCAATATATTGAGTATTTTCATTTAGGTCAGAAACTCAAAAGTACTTCCGAGTTAAATTTAAGAATCAAAATCAAGACTATTGATCAGATAAAATCTAGCATTAAGCACAAGATGAAAATACCGAATGAGTAGAAACTGAATATTATATATAAAAATCACCAAAATATGAATGAGTTCAAAAGATTACATTCAATCCCAAAGATGAAGAATTAGCTACCCATAGTAGCCATTACAACCAAATGAAAGGAAGATTGCAAGAGGAGAAGAAAATCTTGATTCTAGCCGTTCGCCTCCGTCCTCTAGGTCTTGCCTCCGTCCTCTAGGTCTTAATCCGTCTTCTAGGTCTTGATGCCTCCCAAAACCCTAAAAATCTCCTTTTAAACTTGGTTTTGGGCCTAGGTTAAGTGGCTTTTCTCTTGGGTTTTTTCTCTATTTTAAACTTTTTATCTCTTTTTTTCATGAATCTTCCAATCTATCATTTTCTTCATTCTTTTATACCTGAAATTTCACAATAATTGAGATTAAATGATTTCCTTTAACTCAAGGCTCAAAATATAAATTTAAATCCAAAAACTCTAAGATTGGGAGTAATTACTATTTTAAATAACACGTAAACCCACAAGTACTCAATATTTCTCATGTATAAAAACACTCAAAATTGGTACTTATCAACTCCCCCAACCTAGAATCTTGCTTGTCCTCAAGCAAAGTAATTGGACTCACACAAAAAAAATTTCCAAAACAAAAACAGCTCAAAAATTAGACCCATGGTTCAATCATCAGACAACATTCATTTTCAAAACAAGAATTCAATATAAGAGAGATCAGATATTCTAAGTCAAATTAAAGCAGGAAAAAGACACAATCAATTTACAAGAGAAACAACTAAAACAAAGACATGATAATCTAATTGAGGAATTTCTCTAATATTATCTCATAGGGTAGTGTCTCTCTCAACTTCCACTGACTCTGAACAAATCAAAATTGCCTTTCATTTTTAGTCAAATCACAAACACACAATCAACATGGATCATAAGGTCTTTTAAAGGTTTTAGTGAGGTTTGGCTATCAAGAATATTGGTTTTTCAAATAACAAAATGCATACTTCAGACAAGGAGAACATATCTACAAATGAGACAAAATTTCCCTTAGAAAGAATTAATCTACCAACTCTTGATTTCATCCAACCATCATTTTTTTTGTGTTTTTTTTTTAGTAATTCACTCTTTTGTTTATTTTTTTTTTCTCTTTTTTTTTTTATTTTTTTTTGTAGAACAAAAGAGTGAGTTATCTAACCCATTTCTTTACATAACCAGCATCTCAAAGCTAAATCAACCCTTCCCATTATAAAAATTGCACCTATATTCTCCTTCCTCAAGCATGCTACAAGGGTGGAAAATCAAATATCAATTGAAGGTTAGGGTGCAACAAAGAAAATTTCAGCTTAAAGGGTTATCAAAAGAATTGGTTATAAACTATACTTGGTTGGCTTTTTAGCTCTGGGTTTAAATATCTAAATACAAAAATGCCTTAATCATCTCCAAGTTTTCATATGTGAAGTAAAATAACACAAAAAAAATCATGCAACATCAACTTAATACATTACTCAGTGGAACTCTCAACTCTCAACTGTTTAAAGATTCACAACTCACTTGACTAATTGGTTTTAATTCCTCAATTTTTATCAAGCCTTGTTCTCATTATAACCCTGTTCAATTTTCATGCTTTAATGACCCACTCAACTTAACTCAAAAATTCTAATCCCCTAAAAATTTCTCAATAATAAGCTGATCTGACTTAGAACAATCATGAGTCTAATTTCTACTCAACCACAGAATTAAGCTAAGTACCACACATCAAACATAAAAATAACAAATAAAAGTAATAAAGAAAATACTGAATGGAAAATCAATCACAAGCATACTACAATATTTAATTAAAGAAAAAAAATGTTTTATCAAGAATCTTCCCTCATAATCCTATCAAAGTCGGTGTCAATTCTGTATCCTGATGTTCTTCTACTGCAGTTGTGATTGTGCCTGCTCCACCTCCCCCATGAAAATTAGGCTTGTTCCTAGGCCATGCGACATAAGAGCTGAATTGGTTAGATAAAAGAAATTGAGACCAAAGAACACTTACCTCAAAGATTATACAGTGAAAATTCAAGATTGCAAAAGATTTAGCAAATGTGGCTCACAAGGGTGAGGGCAAGAAGGGAGTGAGCCCTTTAGGATTCTACGTTTTTTTTTATTCGGCGCCCGAGCGAGATTAGCCTCGCCCGGGCGAAAATAGTCCAGTGGGCACCCTTAATTTTTGCTCAAACGTGATATTCTTCGCTCGGGCTAGCTTCACGTCGTCAAGATCCTCACTCAGGCGAGACCAGTTTCGCCCAGGTGAAAATACTCCAATGGGTACTTTTAATTTTCGCTCAAATGAGATATTCTTCGCCCGGGCTAGCTTCACGTCGTCAAGATCCTTGCCCAGGCGAGACCAGTTTCGCCCGGGCGAAAATACTTCAGTGGACACTCTTAATTTTTGCCCAAGCGACTCCAGGCTCGCCCTGGCGAAACCATTCCAGTAAGCACCTCCAATTTTCGTCCAGGCGAAATTAGCTTCGCCCGGGCAAGAGTGACAGTTCAACATTTTTTCATTTTTTCTCTGCAAAATTCGCCCAGGCGACTCCCGGCTCGCCTAAGCGAAAACATTCCTATACCTATAAGATTTAGGATCTTTTAACTTCACTGCTCATGAGGCCTTCTTTGTCTTTGGACATTGTTTTTGAGAATTTTCCTCGCCTTTCCGAACTTTTCCCAATATTTCTGCACTTCTCTTTCTTTCCCTTTATCTATTCATCAATGACAAGAATTTTCATTAAAGGATCAAATGCATGGATCCTCTTTTCCTGTTCAGCACAAACTTCATCTAAAACATTCACTCTAAAACATTCTTTTGCATCACTTGGATGTTTCATAGCTTCAAAGACATCAAAGCTCACCTCTTCATCTTATGCACACACCTTAAGTTTCCCTTTATCAACATCAATAATGACCTTGGCAGTTTTCATGAATGGTCTTCCTAAAATTAAGGGGACTTTAGCATCCTCCTCCATATCCATAACCACAAAGTCAACGGGGAATAGAAATTTGTCCACCTTCACTATCATATCTTCAACAATTCCATAGGGATATTTTATAGACCTGTCAGCTAGCTGTAGAGTCATCCTTGTAGGTCTCACTTCAACATCTCCAATCTTCTTCAGCATGGAGAGAGGTATAAGATTGATGCTTGCTCCAAGATCCATTAAAGCTCTTTTAATTGTGAGATTTCCTATGGTGACAGGTAAGGTGAAGTTTCCTAGATCTCTAGATTTCTGTGGCAGGGATTTTTGAATGATGGCACTGCACCCAGCTTCCAGTTCAACTATTTCATGATCAGGAATTTTTCTCTTCTTTGTCAATAGGTCTTTCATGAACCTGGCATAAGTTGGCATTTGCTCAAGGGCTTCAGTGAATGGAATGTTAATTTGCAGCCTTTTCAGAACATCCATAAACCTTGAAAATTGTCTATCCTTGTGCTTCCTTGAGGGGGCATGTGGGTAAGGAATATACCTTACAGGGGGACTTCTCATTTGACTCTCACGTTTTTTGTGTTTCTCACTCTTTTTCTCACTCCTTCCACTTTCTTCTCTACTCTTTCCTTTTTCTCCCTCATTCTCATTTTTCTCTTCTTCCACTCCACTCTCTTCAACATTTAGCTTATCACCAATACCTTCTCCCACAACCTTTCCACTCCTTATTGTAATTGACTTACAGTGCTCCCTAGGGTTGGTTTGGGTGTTGGCTAAGAATTGGCTTCTTTGTTGATCTGCTAGTTGTTTGGCTAACTGGCCAACTTGTGTCTCAAGATTTCTGATGGAGGCCTCTGTATTCTACTGATTAGCCATAGAGGCTTGCATAAATTTTTCCAGAGTATCTTCCAACTTGGTTGTCCTATCTTGAGTTGAAGGGAATTGTTGTAATTAGTAGGGAGTGTTGGATGGGCCAGCATCCTGTTTCCACCCAAAGCCTTGACTTTGACTATTTCTCCATCCTTGAGATACATTATTCTGATAATTTCCAGAAAAGCCACCTTGTCTACCTTGATTTCCCATATACTGAACCTTTTCTTGTGAAGGATTGACTTGATAAGAGCGTTGTCCATTTGAGTAGTCACCTCCACAGAAGTCGCACTTCATAGTTTGGCCTTGATTGGGAGAGGAATGCACAGCCTGTATTTGCTGAGGCAATTTTGATAATTGCTTTGTGATTGCCTCCATCTGCTAGGTCAAGATCTTATTCTGAACTAAGAGTGCATCAGAGGTACTAAGATCAAACATTCCCTTCTTTTGAACAACTTGCCTGTCATGTTGGGCCTGATAGTCTGTAGAAGTTAGAGCATCAATGATTCTTGTTGCTTGCTCTACATCCACATCCATCATGGTACCTCCAGCTGCTGCATCCAATACCATCTTAGTATCAAGCCTTAGACCATTGTGAAAAATTGTCAGTTGTGTTATGTCTTCCAAGCCATGGTTTGGGCATCTTCTGAGCATCACCTTGAAGCATTCCCAAGCATCACAGAATGCTTCATCTGACCCTTGCCTGAATGTGGAAATGTCTGACTTGGCCTTGATGAAACGGGACAGTAGGAAAAATCTATGCAGAAATTTTTCCTCTACATCATTCCAGCTTGTGAGACTGATTGGGATGGAACTTCAACCATTCTTTTGCTTTACCTGCTAATGAAAAAGGAAACAAACGAAGGCAAGCATATTCAGTATCACCTTCTTCAAACCCCATAGTTCCAACAAGCTCACAAAATGTGGCAAGATGAGAGTATGGATCTTCATTATCCATCCCCGTGAACTGGTTGGCACTAATCAGATTGAGGAAGGCTGCCTTCATTTCTACATGTCGAGTGGTAGCAGACATTGCTATGCTAGAGAAATGTCTTAGCCCTTGCTACATGGCATAGTTCCCCAGAGTTCTTCTAGGTAGAGACGGTGGTGGAGCTCTGTCTCTTTCAGCCATATTCTCTTCTTGATTTACTTGAATATCTCTGTGAGGGCTGGCAGAAGGTTCTTCTCTTGCTCCTTGCTTTGATCTCTTTTTCCTTCTACGGTTGTTTCGAGCTGTCTTTTCTATTTCTGAATCAAATTGCAGTTGATCTCTAGGAACTTGTCCTCTCAATAACATAAATAAGGAACAACTTAAGCAAGAATTAACACAAGAGGATTAACAAATAACTAAAACAAAAAGAAAACAAAAGACAAAAATAAAAATAAAAGATATTCACAGTACTTAATGAGCTATGTTCTTAAATTCAAAAACAATAACCGTTCTCCGGAAACGGCACCAAAAACTTGTTAAGACTTTATTCGGCAAGTGTACCGAGTCACAATTAATATAGTGAATTAAGTAAAGATGTCGATTCCTCAGGGAACAGTTCTGTTTTAGAATTTCATCGTCACTACTCAATAAACAAATTTAGTTTTAAGATGATTTGATAATAATTCGAGTCAAGAAATATAAAAGAACAATTAAAAATAAGTAACAATTATAAAAAGGAGTTTGCAAGATCTAGAAGGACTTTGGGATTGAACTTCATCTATCTACCTCATTCATATTTTGGATTTGATAAACACATACAATATTCGTAACTACTCACAATTGATACACATATAAAAATCATTCACACCGATTCCTCTGATATGAAATTCATAAGGAAATTTCCTAAACACTGATCCCTCATCTATTTAGTAAATTACCCAGCATTAAGAACAGATGTTATATGCAATCAATACATCGAAACCTATCCCTAGTATTCCAATATATTGAGTATTTTCATCTAGGTCAGAAACTCAAAAGTACTTCCCAGTTAAATTTAAGAATCAAAATCAAGACTCTATTGATCAGATAAAATCTAGCATTAAGCACAAGATGAAAATACCGAATGAGTAGAAACTGAATATTATATATAAAAATCACCAAAATATGAATGAGTTCAAAAGATTACATTCAATCCCAAAGATGAAGAATTAGCTACCCATAGTAGCCATTACAACCAAATGAAAGGAAGATTGCAAGAGGAGAAGAAAATCTTGATTCTAGCCGTTCGCCTCCGTCCTCTAGGTCTTGCCTCCGTCCTCTAGGTCTTAATCCGTCTTCTAGGTCTTGATGCCTCCCAAAACCCTAAAAATCTCCTTTTAAACTTGGTTTTGGGCCTAGGTTAAGTGGCTTTTCTCTTGGGTTTTTTCTCTATTTAAACTTTTTATCTCTTTTTTTCATGAATCTTCCAATCTATCATTTTCTTCATTTTTTTATACCTGAAATTTCACAATAATTGAGATTAAATGATTTCCTTTAACTCAAGACTCAAAATATAAATTTAAATCCAAAAACTCTAAGATTGGGAGTAATTACTATTTTAAATAGCAATTAAACCCACAAGTACTCAATATTTCTCATGTATAAAAACACTCAAAATTGGTACTTATCATATGCTTAAACATTTCATTTTGAATCTTTTAGTTAGATATATTAGATTTTTTATTTTTGTTGGGGCCATACGTTATGAGTTATTTTGGATATTAATTTTCAATGTAAGGATCTAATTTATGTTGAATGTTGGATTAATTATTGTGTGAACATACATAAATCAATAATTATTCCACATTAACTTGATTTCCAAAATATTTATTATTATTGTTTATTGAGTTACATAAAATAATATTGTTTATTTGCATATATATGTGATTGGTTGGGTTAGCAGCACTTATTATTAATTAATAATAATTAGAAGAGTCCCTTCGTAGTTATTTATTTTATTTTATTCTATTCTATTTAAGTCTCAAAATACAGTTATTTGTATACATTTTTCTTTCTCTTTATTTCATGGGGAATAACATAATCAAAGAAGATGATTATTTAAAGTTGTTATATTCCAAATTCTAATTCTTCTTATTCTTGTATAATCTGATATATTGATATGCCATAATCAGCTAAATCTAAAACTCTTAATTTGTTATAGTTTTCACTAAAAGCAAAAAGTATAGTATATTTAGGGATAAAAAAATATGAATATAGTTTTCATCGCAGCTAACTATTTTTTTTCTCTATATTTATCTTTTTTTTTCTTGAATTTTCTAATTGATCGTAGTTATGTTAAGAGAAAAATCTTGTATGGAATTTGGGAGATAATATGAGAGAATAAAGGTACAAAAATGATGTCTAATGTCTAAAAGTAAAAATATCTCTTTGCAGTACTATTTATTAAATACATGTACTTTATAACTGATTTTTAATAAATACTATATTATAACAAAATAATAATAAACACAGTTTTAAGGTTATTATAGGAAAGAATGAGTGATGTCAAGGTATCTATCTAAAATAAAAGAAATTATGAAACGAAAGCATTTTAATTATTTGATATGCAAACTAATGAAAGGGACATCAAATATAAAAGACTCTGATATTAACATATTACTACAAAACTTAATACACTATACTAGTATCTGTACCAATCAAAATTGAAATTTTATATATATATATATATATATATTAACCAAAGATTATCGAGATAAACTTTGATATAATTGAAGAACATAAAATATTGAACACTTTAGATTAGTTTCGTCTAGCATGTTAATAAGGAATAAACGAATTACGTTTGGATTTTATATTTTATATTTTTTATTTATAATCTTCCATACCCTCATCCTTTTTATTAAAGTAAGAAATTTAATTTCCTTCCTCCATGTCTTTATCCATCATATGAAACAAACTAAAGTCAAGTTTAAAAAGTTTGTTAAAGTTTTTCCATTAGATTAAGTTGATCCTTCCAATAACTTATATCATGCTGATTTTTATTTTTTTGTGAACTGATTTATAAATTTATTGACTTGACGTGTAATAAGTTATACAGAAAGTCATGCCATTCTAATTTAACTTAACCAAAAGTTATACCAACCAAAATCAAAATAATTTAAATTTAAAAAATCTAACTACATCTTAAAATATAAATAATAATGAAAACATCTTCAATCAACCAAAAGTAAAATGAACCGGGCTGGCACTACCACGGCTGATTCGTATATTTAAGTCGTCAAATTTTGAGTGAGCTAAAGCAGTGTGATAAGTCTTTTCATCGTCAACAGCATTTGATTTAACCATTGTCACCGGTCCCTTAAAGGTATAAATACGCTAGTAGGTATAAGTAATTTTCTATACCTAACTTCAAATTTTCCTTTTTTCCAAATCTCCTTTCTCTTTTTCTCTTTCCATCTTTCGCTCTCTTTCTCTTTCTCTATTATCATCCTCTTTCTCCTTTATTCCTTTATCTTTCTCTTTTTTATTTTCTTTCTCACTTTCTTTCTTCTTTTTCTTCCTCTCTTTTCTTTCTTCTCTCTCCAAATACTTGTAAAATGGAAATAAAATAAAATACAAGATATTCTAACTCTTGTTTCAAAATAAAAATACATTTATATAAAAGTAAGGATGTTACAACAACAGTAAAAATTAAATCGTCTCAAGATTTTTAGTAAAAATATAAAATAGATACTAGTAGAAAAATGACATTTTATGATAAAATATCACCGTGGTTAACAGGAAACCGTATTGAAAAGAAATGCGATGACGTTTTTGAAATTAAGTACAACGATATCATCGCGGTTGTCTAACAACCGCAGTCATATCCCCCACAAGGCACACACATATTTAAAAATTGAACGTTACATGCGATACTACCGTGGTTGATGCCAGAACCACAGTGGTAAGACATACAAATACTAAAAAAATTACTACAGGAAGATATCACGGCAGTTATTTTCAAAATCGCAATGATAAAATACACAAGTATTAAAAAAATTGCTGCAAGGAAAATACCACCATGATTGTTTTTAGAACCGTGATGGTAGGCACAGAAATATTTTTAAGGCTAATTTGCTCTCCACGCTGAGATTATTTCACCCTAATTCAATTAGGGTTAGACATAAAAGCAGCGCCCTATTTGTGAAAGGAGGGGGCACACGCAAAACGCATGTGCGCTTCCAATCTCCATGGCAGAACCTCTGTAGTAACCAGCACACAACACAGAGTGACTCACTCACCGCGTATTTCCGAAGAACCGAAACAACACAAGCGATGGCTCATCCGCCCAAAGCCACTTTCCCTCTCTCTCTTCTCTCTCTCGTTTTAGCCACTACAACACAACAAGAAGAGTTCTCAGAGGAGTTACTGCTGAAGCCCTTGCCTGATCGCAAGATTCTCGCACACTTCCACTTCCAGAACGAAGCTCCTTTCGTCGCCAATTCGTTCGCTCGTCACCACCACCTTTTCCCCAAATCTATTTCTCAGCTGGTCCGTGCTATCTCCTTCCTTTTTTTCCTTTTTGTGATTTTTGTAAATGAAAACATACAAATGGCTTTTAATTGTTTACATGCCTCGATTTCAGTGGATTTGGATGTAAGGGATGTTGTTAAGTTTAAACACTTTTTATCGCAGATGGATCTGTTGCGGTTCGAGAGCAGCAGTACCGTGATGGTATGTGATTTTTCTATAGTGAGACATGAAAAGAAAACAGCTACACTCTCGAGTTCATTCAACAATCAATTTGTAATTGATTATCTTGAGAAAATAATTCTTTTAATTCTCACGTAAATTCCAATCAATTTGTAATTGATTATCTTGAGAAAATAATTCTTTTAATTCTCACGTAAATTCCAATATAATCAAACAAGTTTTAATTGAATTCAACTGAACCTTATCAATTTGTATTCAATATCTCACTTGTTTCAATGGAAACATTTACTCACGACGTGTTTTTCTTTTACCTCTTGAAGTAAGTAAACAAAGAGATTAATATTGCCTTTTTAGTTGGTTCGGTTAGTAGGCTTACGTAGTCACTGAGAAAACTCTCACTTAGAAGCAACAAAAAGGATTTTGAAATATCTTAACTCAACTCTTGATATAGGGTTATATATTTTTCAATAAGAAAGCTACCTCTTCTCTAGTTGGTTTCACCGACGTTGATTTTCGTAGAGACTTGGATGGTCGGATGTCCACTTCAGGTATCAGGTAACATTTTTCTTAGTGGTGATACAAATATTTATTGGTGTAGTAAGAAACAAAATTTAGTTTTCTTTGTCTACTACAAAGGCAGCAAAGTAAAAATTTGTTGCTCTTGCTACTCAAGAATGTTTTTGTCTTCAAAGGCTTGGCAATGATTTACATCATCCTATAACTAAGTCAACTACACTCTTTTAGAGATAATCAGAATGCTCTCAAGCTTCGAAATAATCTAGTATTCACGCAAGAACCAAGCATATTGAGATCAAACATCACTTATTCGAGAAAAGGTTCATAACAACACCATCAACATATTGAAAGTGCAAAATGAGTAATCGACATTTTCACAAAGTCGCTTTCCAAGGCTTCCTTCAAGTACGTTTGTACAAAACTTGAGTTAATATCCAAAAAATTACTTTAAGGAGGAGTGTTAAAACTAAAGTTAATTTTTTTATTATATCTAGAATAACCTAAATCTAGATATTTCTATTAAAATATCTCTATACATGATTAGGGTACGAAAGAGGAGTCCACAATTATTTTCAAAATTTATTAGGAATCTAGAATGCTCCCTAAAATAGTATAAATATAATTAGTTTCCTATCATTTGTAATAAGAGAAAATTTGGAGTACCAAAAGTCCTCTAATCAAAGTTTATATCCTATAACTTTTATCTTGAATCATTATTTTTTTAGGTTGTTCATCCTTTTCTTTATTTGAATTCTTCTATCCTTTGTTTATTTGATCGATCTTGGTAAATAGACTTTCTTTATTTTCTACTGTTCATTTTTATTTGTTTACATTGGTTTAGTGAAGATGTTCTCATTCCTTATTAATATTTTAATATGTAGTTAGATTTTTCAAATTTAAATTGTTTTTATTTTGGTTAGTATAAGTTTTGGTTAGATTAAATTAGAATGCCATGACTTTGTGTATAACTTATTCCATGTCAAGTCACCAAATTTATAAATCAGTTACAAAAACAACATGATAAGTTACTGAAGGGATCAACTTAATTTAATGGAAGCGGATCAAAAAATAATTAATGGAAAAACTAAACTTTTTAAGCTTGACTTCAGTTTGTTTGAGATGATTGATAAAGATATAGAAGAAGGAAATTAAATTTCTTAGTTTAATATAAAGGATGAGGGTATGGAAGATGATAAATATAAAAATTTAAAATATAAAATCCCAACCTTCGTATTCATTTATTTCTTATTAACATGCTAGACGAAACGAAGATAAAGTCTCAACTGTATTTATCTGTATTATGCTCTTCAATGATATCAAATTTATCTCGGTAATCTTGTGTAATCCTTACAATAATTTATTCTATTCAATGATAATATATATAATATATACCTGAAAAATTCCAATTTTGATTGGTAAACAATACTAATAGTGTATTTTATTATAATATATACCTGAAACATGACTCATTTTTTTGCTATAATCACCTTACAACTGTATATGTTATTATTTTATTATAATATAATTTTCATTAAAAAATGCAGTTATAAAGAAGATGCATTTAATAAATAGTGGTGTAAAGACATATTTTTCCTTTAAGATATCGTTTGTATCTTTATTCTCATAATATCTTCCAAATTCCATACAAGATTTTTCTCATATCATAAAAAGGGACAATTAGAAAATTTAAGAAAAATAAATAAATATAGAGAAAAAAAAAAAAGGTTGTGAGGTGAGACGAAAAGTATATTTATATTTTTTGTCCCTAAATATACAATAGTTTTTGCTTTTTGTTCATCTGTTTTTGTAATGCTTTTGTTTTAATTTACGTAAATATGTCAATTTTGATTTTAAATTCAATCACATTAGTTTGCTGTTATCATCGTTGGTCACTTCAACAGTTTTCTAATAAGGAACGACAAAAAGATATTTAGCCGTAAATAGGGTTTAATATTAACATAGAGGTGACAAGCTTAATGATCATATGGTGCAAGATGCATCTTAAATGTAGTACCAAATTTGTGGTCTGATCGTAAATAATTGTGTACAGATAAGGTTATGAGTAAATTAGTAAATCAAGAATTGTTTAAACTTTTAGAATTAGATACTGTTATTAATGTAATATTTCTTTTTCTAATAGCCGTAACGCGCGTCCACTACTATAAACAAATATTATTCTTCCGCCTACTTTACTGGTTTTGTGTCTGCACATATCATCAATCTGACCTTCCATGGACTCCAAGTCTTCATCATTCAACCTCTCAGGCAAGTACGATGTGCTCATCAACTTCAACGGAGAAGACATCCAAAGAAAATTTGTTTCTCATCTTGATTCTGTCCTATCTGCTGCTGGATTCTCCACATTCCTTCACCATGAAAATGCAGTCTACCCAACACACATCCAAGAACCTATTCTCAATCTCTGTTGTGTTGCAATTGTTGTTTTCACCAAAACCTATTCGCAATCTGCTTGGTGTCTTCAGCAGCTTCAACAAATCATTAAATGGCAAGAAACTTATTGTCGACATGTTCTGCCAGTATATTACGAAATCGAGCCATCTGATGTACGGCTTCAGAAGGGTGATTTTGGAAAAGCCTTCAAAGCAACTGCACACCAAACATTCTCAGGAGAAGAACTGGAGGATGGCATGTCCAGATGGAGCCACGCACTCACCAAAGCTGCAGATTCCTTTGGATGGGATGGGAACAATTACAGGTAAATCTCTCACTTTATAAGCATATTTTAAGCCTGTACTTCAATTTTGGTAATACATTAATTGTTATTGCCCTTGAAGGAGTGATGCTGAACTAGTGGACAAAATTGTTAAGACCATTCATAATTTAGCAGTTTTGTCTGCTACTAAATTTCCAGTTGGATTACAATCCCAAGTGGAACATCTGACTCGAACTATAAATGGTAATTCAAAGGAAGTTTGTATAGTAGGGATATGGGGAATGGGAGGATCTGGTAAAACCACCCTTGCGAAAGCCATCTACCATCAAATCCATGGTACATTCATGGATAAAAGTTTCATTGAAGATATTGCACAAGTTAGTGAACCAAGCGGACGTATTCATTTACAGGAAGAACTTCTTTCAGATGTCATAAAAACAAAGTTGGAGATACATAGCGTTGAGATGGGAAGAAGTATGATTCGGAACAGACTTTTTGGGAAAAGGGTGCTCATTGTACTTGACGATATGGATGACCGTTTTCCATTATTAGATCTAAGGAAAAGTCGTTCTTGGTTAAGTGAAGGAACTGTAATAATCATGACAGCAAGAGACGAAGACGTACTGAGGATACATGAGGTTAATTCTGTGTTTGGGATAAATCTATTAAACGAAAAGGAGTCTCTTGAGCTTCTTAGTTGGCACGCATTTAGAGAACCAAAACCCAAAGAAGAATACCATTTCCTTGCAGAACGTGTAGTTGCTCATTGTGGAGGACTACCTCTAGCTCTTGAACTCATTGGAACTTATTTATATGAAAGGAAGGAAGAAGAATGGACTAGAGCATTGTTAGAATTAGACAATACATTCCAGTATCAAGTTCCACAGATATTGAAAATAAGCTTAGACGGTTTACCTAATCAAATGGAAAAAGATTTATTCCTTGATATATGTTGTTTCTTTGTTGGTAAAGGCAGAGCTTATGTTACCAAGATCCTAAATGGCTATGGACTAGACGCTGATAGTGGAATAAGAGTTCTCATAGAACGTAGCCTCATCAAAGTTAAAAAGAACAACAAACTTCGAATGCATCCCTTGATACAAAAATATGGAATACAAATGTCAAAAAAGGAGCAACCGTGGTTTGATTATGCAGAAGAATATGTATTGATAGATAATTCAGTAAGAACATTCTTTATATATGGTTTTGAAACTTCTCTTGGAAGTCTTTGCTTTCTCATGTTTATTACATTTGTTTTTCTTTGCTATTTTCATCTCAGGCGACAAAATTTATTCAGGGATTGCCTGAGAAACTGCGTTCAGCCAGAAGAGAATCAACAAGACCTCTGAAACTCGATGGAGACTCCGAGTACCTTCCTGATAAGAAACTGAGATGGATCAGTTTGCATGGGGTTTCTTCAAACTACCTACCTAAAGACTTTTACCTGCATGATGCAATAGCAATTGATTTAAAATACAATTTTCTTCCAGTCTTCGATACATCACAGGTCTTTATTACGGGTCATTTCCCTTAAAAACTCATATCATAATTAAAATGTAAATAGGAACCTACTACTGTTACATTTTATTTTCTTATTTAATATTTTTCAAAAATTCTTTCTCGGTGTAGGTTTGGACGTGGCTAAAAGTCCTTAATCTTAGTCACTCCGAGTACTTGAAAGAAACCCCTGACTTTTCCAGACTACCAAATCTTGAAGAGCTCATTCTCAAATATTGTTCAAGATTAGGCGAAATACACCAATCTATTGGATGCCTCAGCTATCTTACATTGCTAAATTTGAAGGACTGTACAAATCTAAGCAATCTCCCCAGAAAGATATATAAGTTGAAATCCTTGAAAACTTTCATTCTCTCTGGTTGTTCCAAGATTGAGATAATGGAAAAAGATATAGTACAGATGGACTCCTTGATAACTCCAATTACAGAAAATGCAACTGTTAAAGAAGTTCCTTTTTCAATTGTAAGCTCAAAAGGCATTGGATACATATCCCTACGTCGATTTGACAGATTTGAGGCTTGGTGTCTTTTTTCTTCTATCATTCGGTCTTGGATGTCCCCAACACTGAATCCGATATCTTATAATCATTTGTTATACATGGATATCGAGGATAATTCTTGGGATGATATTGTGCCATTGCTTGGCAGCCTGGCAAATCTTCGAAGTATTTTGGTGCAATGTGAAACCGAGTTTCAACTATCTACGCATGTGAAAAATATTCTGGTCGAATATTTTGCAGATATTACAGAATTAGGAATTTCAAAGCATCACTTAAGGTCTTCTTTGATTGGTGTTGGAGCATACCATGAACTCTTCAATGCTGTCAGCAATAACATACCTCAGGTGCTTCTCTCGCTTTCCCTTTGTTTATTACCTTCACCCTAATTTTAGTTAAGAGAACACCAAATAATCTAATGAAGTATCTTATAGAAACTACAATTCTAAAATTTTAGCACCCTTTGCTTCTACAGTCACGCAACTTCAACCAAAAGTATCAGATTTTATTAATCAACTGACCTAGTGATTATGCTTATACTAAATACTAGGAAATTGAAATATAACCTGAAAGAGACGAAAACAGAAATGCATTGTAAATCCCTAACGACATGATAGTGATTTAACTTAATAAAACTACTAACCAGATTTATTTAACTACCATTGATATGTTTGAATTATGTATTACACTTTGTAACTTTTAACGACAAATAATGTTTGCAGAAGACAATTTGAATAGCAAAACTACATGAAAGACTAAGCTTTTTATCGCATGGTACAGGTATTGGCAAGCAGTGAGTCATGTGATGTTTGTCTCCCAGGTGACAATGATCCTTATTGGTTGGCCCATAAGGGTGAGGCACATTCTGTTTCTTTCACTGTAACTCGAGATCGTAACATAAAGGGAATGGCTTTGTGTGTAGTTTATTCCTCAACCCGTGAAATCGTGGCAAATGAATGTTTTAGAAGTGTCTTAATTGTTAATTACACAAAGTGCACATTGCAGATACACAAGCATGCCAGAGAAATTTCCTTCAATCATATAGATTGGCATGTCATAATATCAAATTTGGGATCTGGAGACAAGGTGGAGATTTTTGTGACTTTGAATCATGGATTGATGATCAAGAACACAATTTTGTATCTTATATGTGGTGAATCAGAGCCAGAGTCAAATGAAAATTCGCTGCTTAGATTCATAAAGAAAATTGTAATGTGCGACTTCTGGTAAGTTAGTTATCTTCTTTGAGAATAACATATACCTTTGTGAAGATTGACTCATCAAAATATTGTTTAAATTCCTGGATGGTTTGATGCTATAAATCATTTATAGTTCAACAAATGACCTGCTCTATTGTTGGAAAAAAACCTGGAATTAATGTTAATTTGCTTTGATTGATTGAATATCAAATTAAGGATCTTATTCTATCTAATCATGATCAGTGATTAATAGCTTAAATAAATTTGAAAACAATTTAAAATTGATCAAACCTTGTGCATATATATCTAACGTTGAAAGCACGATGGTTGCTTTCTATGAGTGTACCTACTCAATATAATATAATGCTTTGAAGTACTTGTGTCTAAAAACCTACTTGGGATAAAAAAAAATTTAGATTGGAACACTCACACAGGGATAATGATTTTGTTGAAATAGATGGAAATTACAAAAATACTTTGCATACGAAATTAAAAAGTAACAAGATAATTTAACTAGAACATTCAGTTAATGAGATTTGGATTAAATTTACTCTATCTCGCAATTTTATATTCTGAATTGATAAACATATATAATGCTGAGAACTACTTGATATTGATGAGCATATTAAATCGTTCAACATATTAAATCATTCGTATGGATCTCTCAAACATAACATTCATAAGAAATTTTTTTTAACACCTCATTGATTGGAATATAATGAGTATTTTATTTAGGCTAGATTCATTTTATAGCAAAATCTAAGAATCAAACTCAATAATGAGTACAAAATGAAAATACCAATAACAATTAAAAAAAAGTATTATACCTAAATATAACTAAAATACATCTAAGTATTATTTTAGTTACTATTATTAGTGTTTTCTATATTTTGAATAATCTTCACATTTGAACCCAAGTTATATCTGCAGATATAGAACTCATTTGCACCGGACAAGATTAACTTTATTGTCATGATATAATTATTAACATTATTATTATGATTATTGATTTCTATAATTAATAATAATAAGAATATTAAAATTAATAATAACAATAATAATATTAATATTATTAATAATATCAAATAATAATAATAGTAATAAGGTTAATAATGATTTTAAAAATATTAATAATAATAATAACAATGATAATATTAATAATAATTTGTAAACCTTCGCAATGTGGCTCTCATGCATTTACTACAATCACGGCGAAAGCAAGGAAAATATTGAAAAAAAACACTTTGAACTAGAGTGAATCACAAACACACTGCACTTGAATATCTAAATTTCCAGTTTTAGTTAGAGTGTTTGAAAACTGTGTCCAATTAACTACTTAAAAACACTCAGTAAACCTTCGTAATGTGGCTCTCATGTATTTATTGCAATGACTTATATACTGACTTAATTGTACAATGAAAGGAAGGAAAATATTGAAAAAAATACTTTGAACTGCAATGAGTCACAAACACATTGCACCAAAAGATCTGAATTTCTAGTTTTAGTTAGGGTGTTCAAAAATTGTATCCAATTAACCACTTAAAAACACTCAGTAAACCTTCATAATGTGGCTCTCATGCATTTAATGCAATGACTTTGGGAACGGACTTAATTCCATGAGGAAAGAAAGGAAAATATAAAGGAAAAAACATTTTAAACAAGACTGAATCACAAACGCACTGCACCTAAAGATCTGAATTTCCAGTTTTAGTTAGGATGTTCAAAAATGGTCCAATTAACCACTTAAAAACACTCTGTAACCCTTCTTAACGTGACTCTCATGCATTTAATTCAATGACTTGCATACTAAATTAATTTCACAGCGAAAGGAAGAAAATATTGAAAAAAAAAAAACACTTTGAACTGGACATAATTGCAAACACACTACACCTAAAGATCTAAATTCCTAGTTTTACTTAGGGTGTTCAAAAATTGTGTCCAATTAACCACTGCAAAACACTGAGTAAACCTTCGCACTGTGTCTCTTATGCGTTTACTGCAATGACTTTCAGATTGCCCTAATTGCACAACAAAGAAAGTAAAATATTGAAAAAAGAAAATACTTTAAATTGGACTGAATCACAAACACACTGCACCTAAAGATCTAAATTTGCAGTTTTAGTTAGGGTGGCCAAAAATTGTGTCTAATTAACCACTTAAAAACACTCAGTAAACCATCGAAATGTGGCTCTATGCATTTATTGCAATGACTTACATATTGACCTAATTGCACAACGAGAGGAAGAAAACTTTTAAAAAACACTTTGAAATGACTAAATCACAAAACACACTGCACCTAAAGATCTGAATTTCCAATTTTAGTTAAGGTGTTCAAAAATTGTGTCAATTAACCTTTGAAAAAACTCAGTAAACCTTCAAAACAATGTCAACCTATAATTTTCCTTTACAAAATTCATTAACCATTAATGTCATTGCAATGTGTCTAAAGTTTTTCAAAAATCATGTTCACACCTACATCTTTACAAGAAAATAAACTTATGATATGGGAATCCTACATTTCCCTTCTAAAATCAACCTTATTTGCACGTATTCTAAGACCCAAACCTAAACAAGCATCCAACAGTCTAAAGGAAACAAAGTGAGACCTAATCAGGAAACCTCGCCTCCTCTCAACCCATCACATACATAATTCCTTCAAAACTTTTGTGTTGATTTTCACATTGGCTCCCAACTCCTTGAACCATGCAAAAGGAGTTTTGCCAATGCAATACTTATGTTCTTCAATTAGCATTGTGTTAGCAAGTCTGAGATATGTTGCCCTGCAATAGTGTCACACACAGACCTACATACAACAATAAATAAATAACCAATATTGACCACAAAATACAATTTGTCATCATAATTTTAAATAATTAATATGGATATTACGAAAAATACCTTTGATCCAGAACTTTCGTCAATTGTCATTGTTATGCTACTAAAACACATCAATTTTCAACATGTCAATAAACAAATTATGTCATTAGTCACATATGTAAAGCAAAATGAAAAAAAAAACAAAATAGTTGGAATTGGATGTTGAAGGTTCCTGAGAGGATGATTTTGGAATACATTTAAGTGGTTCAATGAGAAGGACTTTCGCATACCTATAGCAAATATGGAAACCAGGAAGGTGTGAAACCCACCAAGTGAAGGTTTTCTATTGTGTCATAAGTGGTTCAATGAGAAGGATTTTCGCATACATGTATCAGAGATGGAAACCATTAAGGTGTCAAACCAACCCAGAAAGGTTTTCTGTGATGACCTAAGTGGTTCACTGAGGACGACATTAGCATACATACATGTAGCAGAGATGAAACCAGCAAGGTACGGAAACTACCAAGAAAAGGTATTCTGTGTTGACCTAAGTGGTTGAAGGAGGAGGACTTTGGCATACATACATGAACAACATACAAACCACCAATCAAAAAACCAACACGGAACGGTTTACTCTAATGAGGTAAGTAGTTCACCGAGTAGGACACTGGCATACATACATCCCTCAGATGGAAACCACCAATCTAAAACAAACCAAGAAGTTATTTACTTTGTTGAGCCAAGTGGTTCAGTGAGGACAACATTAGCATAAATACATGCCTCAAAGATGAAAACAAACAAGGTATGAAAAAGCCAACACAAAATGGTTTACTTTGATGAGGTAAGTGGTTCACCGAGTATGACATTGAAATATAAATACCAGATATGGAAACCAAGAATCAAAAACAAACCAGCAAGGTCTGAAACCCACCAAGAAATGATTTTTATGCTAACCTAAGTGAAAACCACGAACCTTAAACGACCCAAGAAGTGAATTTTTTTTTCAGGAAAAGGACATTGGCATACGTGCATGAAACACGGGTGGAAACCAGCAATGAAAAACAAACCAAGCAGTGGTTTACTATGATGACCTAAGTGGTTCAATGAGGAAGACATTGACATACATGTAGCAGACATGAAAACCACGAACCTAAAACGCCCCACGAAGTAATTGTTTTTGTAAGGAGAAGGAGATTGGCAGACATAAATGAAGCATAGATGGAAACCAACAATCAATAAAAATAAACCAAAAAGCAATGAATACCTAAGCGATTCACTGAGGAGGACATTCACATACATACATACATACATGTACCAGAGATATAAACCACTACCTTGGAACACCCCAAGAAGTGAGTTTTTTTGTGAGGAGAAGGACATTGACATACATACATGAAGTATTGATGGAAACCAACAATCCAAAACACACCAAGAAAGGATTTTTTTCACTGGCCAAAGTGGTTGATAACGAAAACTTTAGCGTACATGTATCAGATATAAAAACCAACAACCTAAAACACTCCAAGAAACTAACTTTACGATGCAAACCTTCGATGACGCTCACTGAAAATGAATCCTTTGAGAATCCCTAAAGTTGGCTCTTCATCCTCCTATTCAAAGGTGCAAACCTTCGATGACGCTCTCTAAACACAAAACCTTCGAGAAACCCTAATGGAAGAACACAAGGAGAAAGCTCTTTCTCTCTTCTTTGCTCTCTCCTTCAACACGCGAATTATAGGTTTCATTTTATCTCTCTTTTTGTTGACGCTTCATTTCGTAGTGCAAATGACATCTTAAGCCTTTGCAAGAAGACAAACGCATTCCACATAAGTGAGGGTAACGTTTCTCTTTCGTCGCCAACTCGCACAAGGAGTGCCACATAGGAGTGTCAAATGAGGGTAACATTGAAAGCTAGATAAAGATATAGAAGGAAATTAAATTTCTTAGTTTGATAAAAAGGATGACGGTATCGAAGATGATAAACAAAAGATTTTAAAAACAAAATCCCTTCTTGTTCATTTATTTCTTATTAACATGCTAGACGAAACTAATATAACGTGTCGACAGTATTTATCTGTATTATGACATTCAATTATATCAAAGTTTATCTCGATAATCTTTTGTAATCTTTATAAAAATTTATTCTGTTCAATGTCAATATATATAATATATACGTGAAATTCCAAGTTTGATTGGTACAAACTACTAGTAGTGTATTTATGTTCTGTCCTAATATGTTAATATTGGAGTCTTTATATTGGATGTTTTTATCATTAATTTGCAAATCAAATATATAGCTGAAAAAAAAAAAAAAACGGTTAGGAGTATTCTAATTAAAATGCTTTCCTTTCCTAATTTCTTTTATTTTGGATAGATACGTTTACATCACTCATTTTTTTCTATAATCACCTTACAACTGTATATGTTATTATTTTATTAGAATATAATATTCCATTTAGAAAAATCAGTTATAAATTTGATGTATTTAATAAATAGTGGTGTAAAGAGAGATTTTTCCTTTTAATATCGTTTGTATCTTTATTCTCATATTATCTTCCAAATTCCATACAAGATTTTTGACCTATCATAACTTCGTACAATTAGAAAATTTAAGAAAAATAAATAAATATAGAGAAAAAAAAGGTGATGAAGTGAGATGAAAAGTATATTTATATTTTTTGTCCCTAAATATACAATAGTTTTTGCTTTTAGTTCATCTATTTTTGTAATGCTTTTGTTTTAATTTATGTGAATATGTCAATTTTGATTTTAAATCCAATCACATTAGTTTGATGTTTTCAACAGTTTTGTAACAAAGAACAACCAAAACAAATATTTAACCGTACGTAAATAGGGTTTAATATAGAGGTGACAAGCGTAATGATCATGGTGCAAGATGCATCTGAAATGTAGTATAAAATTTTTGGTCTGATCGTAAATAATTGTTTACGATAACGTTATGATTAAATTAGTAAATCTAGATTCGTTTAAACTTTTAGAATTAGATACTGTTATTAGTGTAATATTTCTTTTTCTAATGGCCTTAACGCGCTTCCACTAATATAAACAAATATTAATCTTTCGCCTACTTCACTGGTTTAGTGTTTGCACAGATCATCTATCTGATCATCCATGGACTTCAAGTCTTCATCATTCAAACTCTCAGGCAAGTACGATGTGCTCATCAACTTTAGTGGAGAAGACATCCAAAGGAAATTTGTTTCTCATCTTGATTCTGTCCTATCTGCTGCTGGATTCTCAACATTCCTTCACCATGAGAATGCAGTGAAGCCAACGCACATCCAAGAACCTATTCTCAATCTGTGTTGTGTAGCAATTGTTGTTTTCACCAAAACCTATTCTCAATCTGTTTGGTGTCTTCATCAACTTCAACAAATCATCAAATGGCGAGAAACTTATTGTCGACATGTTCTGCCTGTATATTACGAAATTGAGCCTTCTGATGTACGTTTTCAGAAGGGTAATTTTGGAAAAGCCTTCAAAGAAACTGCAGAGCAAGCATTCTCAGGAGAAGAACTTGAGGATGGCATGTCCAGATGGAGCCACGCACTCACCAAAGCTGCAAATTTCTTTGGATGGGATGAGAGCAATTACAGGTAAATCACTCACTTTATAAGCATATTTTAAGCTTGTACTTCAATTTTGGTAATACATGACTTCTTTTATAATTGTTATTGACCTTGAAGGAGTGATGCAGAACTAGTGGACAAAATTGTTAAGACCATTCTTACTTTACCAGTCTTGTCTGCTACTAAATTTCCAGTAGGATTACAACCCCATGTGGAAGATCTGATTCGAACTATAAAATGTAAGTCAAAGGAAGTTTGTATAATAGGGATATGTGGAATGGGAGGATCTGGTAAAACTACCCTTGCCAAAGCCATCTACCATCAAATTCATGGTACATTCATAGACAAATGTTTCATTGAAGATATTGCACAAGTTAGTGGAGCACGCCGGCGTATTCGTTTACAGGAAAAACTTCTTTCAGATGTGATAAAAACAAAGGTGGAGATACATAGCGTTGAGATGGGAAGAAGTATGATTCGGGACAGACTTTTTGGGAAAAAGGTGCTCATTGTACTTGACGATATGGATGACCATTTTCCATTATTAGATCTAAGGAAAAGTCGTTCATGGCTAAGTGAAGGGACTGTGATAATCATGACAACAAGAGACGAAGAGATACTCAGGATACATCGAGTTGATTCTGTTTTTCGGATAAATCTATTAAACGAAAAGGAGTCGCTTGAGCTTCTTAGTTGGCACGCATTTAGAGAACCAAAACCAAAAGAAGAATACCATTCGCTTGCAGAACGTGTAGTTGCTCATTGTGGAGGACTACCTCTAGCTCTTGAAGTCATTGGAAGTTATTTATATCAAAGGACGAAAGAAGAATGGAATACAGTACTTTTCAAATTAAAATTAAATTACAGAATTGATTTTGACCAGATATTGAAAATAAGCTTGGACGGTTTACACAATGAAATATTCAAAGATTTATTCCTTGATGTATGTTGTTTCTTTGTTGGTAAAGGCAGAGCTTATGTTACCAAGATCCTAAATGGCTGTTTAGTAGACGCTGACAATGGAATAAGTGTTCTCATAGAACGTAACGTCATCAAAGTTAAACAGAACAACAAACTTGGAATGCATCCTTTGATACAAGAATTGGGAAGAGAAATTTCAAAAGAGAAGAAATCCTGGTCTGATGCAGGATATGTATTGACAGATAATTCAGTAAGAACATTCTTTACATATGGTTCTGAAAATTCTCTTGGAAGTATTTGCTTTCTCGTGCCCATTTCATTTGTTTTTCTTTGCTATTTTCATCTCAGGGGACAAAAGCCATTCAGGAATTGCCAGAGAAACTGCATTCAGCCAGAAGAGAATATACAAGACCTAAACTCGATGGAGACTCCGAGTACCGTCCTAATAAGAAACTGAGATGGATCAGTTTGCATGGGGTTTCTTCAAAATACCCACCTAGAAAGTTTTACTTGCATGATGCAATAGCAATTGATTTAAAACACAATCTTCTTCCAGTCTTCTATACATCACAGGTCTTTATTACGGGCCATTTCCTTTAAAAACTCATATCATAATTAAAATAAAAATAGTAACCTACTACTGTTTCATTTTATTTTCTTATTTAATATTTGTCAAAAATCCTTTCTCGGTGTAGGTTTTGACGTGGCTAAAAGTCCTTAATCTTAGTCACTCCATGTACTTGAAAGAAACCCCTGACTTTTCCGGACTACCAAATCTTGAAGAGCTCATTCTCAAAGATTGTCCAAGATTAGGCAAAGTACACCAATCTATTGGATGCGTAAGCTATCTTACATTGCTGAATTTGAAGGACTGTACAAATCTAAGCGATCTCCCCGTAGAGATATATAAGTTGAAATCCTTGAAAACTCTCATTCTCTCTGGTTGTTCCAGGATTGAGATAATGGAAAAAGATATAGTGCAGATAGACTCCTTGATAACTCTAATCACAGAAAATACAACTGTGATAGAAGTGCCCTTTTCAATTGTAAGCTCAAAAGGGATTGGATACATAACACTACGTCGATTTGAGAGATTTGAGGCTTGGTGTCTTTTCCCTTCTATCATTCGGTCTTGGATGTCCCAAACAATGAATCCGATATCTTATAATCATTCCTTATACATGGATATGGAGGATAATTCTTGGGATGATATTGTGCCATTGCTTAGCAGCCTGGCAAATCTTCGAAGTGTTTTGGTGCAATGTGAAACCGAGTTTCAACTATCTAAGCATGTGAAAAATATTCTGATAGAATATTTTGCAAATATTACAGAATCTGGAATTTCAAAGCATCAATTCAGGTCTTCTTTGATTGGTGTTGGAGCATACCATGAAGTCTTCAATGCTGTCAGCAATAACATATCTCAGGTGCGTCTCTAGTTTTCCCTTTGTTTATTACCTTCACCCTAATTTTAGTTAAGAGCACACCAAATAATCTAATGAAGTATCTTATAGAAACTACAATTCTAAAATTTTAGCACCCTTTGCTTCTACAGTCACGCAACTTCAACCAAAAGTATCAGATTTTATTAATCAACTGACCAAGTGATTATGCTTATACTAAATACTAGGAAATTGATTTCCTCTTTCTTACTTTACTAGCACCATCATTGTTTTATTCTCGATGATCGCAGAAATATAACCTGAAAGAGATGAAAACAGAAATGCATTGTAAATCCCTGACGACATGATGGTGATTTAACATAATAAAACTAGTAAACAGATTTATTTAACTACCATTTATATGTTTGAATTATGTATTACACTTTGTAACTTTTAACGACAAATAATGTTTGCAGAAGACAATTTGAATTGCAAGACTACATGAAAGACTAATTAAGCTTTTTATCGCATGGTACAGGCATTGGCAAGCAGTGAGTCATGTGATGTTTGTCTCCCAGGTGACAATGATCCTTATTGGTTGGCCTATAAGGGTGAGGGACGTTCTGTTTCTTTCACTGTACCTCGAGATCGTCACATGAAGGGAATGGCTTTGTGTGTCGTTTATTCCTCAACCCGTGAAATCGTGGCAAATGAATGTTTCAGAAGTATCTTAATTGTTAATTACACAAAGTGCACATTGCAGATACACAAGCATGCCAGACAAATTTCCTTCAATCATATAGATTGGCATGACATAATGTCAAATTTGGGATCTGGAGACAAGGTGGAGATTTTTGTGACTTTGAATCATGGATTGGTCATCAAGAACACAATTCTGTATCTTATATGTGGTGAATCAGAGCCAGAGTCAAATGAAAATTCGCTGCTTAGATTCATAAAGAAAATTGTAATGTGCGACTTCTGGTAAGTTATTTATCTTCTTTGAGAACAACAGATACCTTTGTGAAGAATGACTCGTCAAAATGTTGTTTAAATTCCTGGATCGTTTGATGCTATAGATCATATATAGTTCAACAAATGACATGCTCTATTTTTTTTTTAAAATCTGGAATTAATGTTAATTTGCTCGGATTGATTGAATATCAAATTAAGAATTTTATTTCATCTAATCAGTGATTAATTGCTTAAATAAATTTGAAAACAATTTGAAATTGATCAAACCAAGTTCTGGGGATATATCTAACGTTGAAAGCATGATGGTTGCTTTCTAGTACCGATTCAAAATATAATATATCTAACGTGTGTCTAACTTACATGGGATAAAAATTTTAAATTAGAATACAAATATAGGATAATGATTTTATTCAAATAGATGGAAATTAGAAAAGGGACTTTGCATATGAAATTAAAGAGTAACAAGATAATTAACTAGAAGATTTAGTTAATGAGATTGGAATTAAATTTACTCTATCTCACACATTTATATTCTGAATTGATAAAAAAAAATATAACGCTCACAACTACTTGATATTAATATTGATGAACAAATTAAATCATTCATATGGATCCCTCAAACATAAAATTTATAAGAAATTTTTTTTAACACTTCATATTTATTGGAATATAATGAGTATTTTTATTTAGGTTAAATTCCTAAAAAATATTTTATAGCAAAATCTAAGAATCAAACTCAAGAATCTATGACAAAATGAAAATACCAATAACAAATAAAAACAAAGTATTATATATAAATATCACCAAAATACATCTAAGTATTATTTTAGTTATAATGTTGTTAATATTAGGAACAATCTTCAACAAGATACCATTTGAACCCATGTTACATATGCACATATAGGACTTATTAGCACTGAACAATATAATTATTAGCATTTTTATTATGACTATTGATTTCTATAATTAATAATAGTAAGAATATTAACATTAATAACAATAATATTGATAATATTAATAGTAATAATATTAATAATAGTAATAATACAATAATATCAATAATATTAATAATATTATTATTAATAATAGTAATAATGACAATATTACTAGTAATAATAATATATTATTATTAATAATAATTGTAATATTAGTAATAATCATAATAATATTATTTATAATAGTAATAATCATAACAATAATATTAACAATATTAGTAATAATAATCATAATAATAATAATATTACTAATATTATTAATAATATTCGTGATAATAATATTATTATATTAATAAAATTACTAATAATATTATTAACAATGTTAATAATAGTAATAATAATATTAACATTAACAATAATCTCAATTAAATCCTAGTTTAACCAATAATCTCAATTAAGATACAATTAATTCTGATTGGGTAAATCTTATTTAACACAATGAATTTATTCTTAACTATAGTCTAAGAAAAGGTTAAACACTCTAAGTGTGAATAAAATTATACTCATCAATATTCTTAGGTGATAAAGACAATGAGACTCACATTTGGTGCCAATAATTATCCATCCCAACTAGGTTCTGTAAACAAACATAATCTTTGGTAAAAGAAATGACATAAGCAAGGAAACAAGTGAGACGACTAATAGATAATAAGTTAAAGGGAGAACCAGAACATTATCAATACATAACGAATGAGTGAGATTAATAGTACCAACACCATGAGATGAGACCTTAAAGCCATTAGCCATGTAATGGAAGGTAAATAACCAAAGATAGATATAGAAGAGAAAAATTTTTTATTACCAATAATGTGATCTGTGGCACCTAAGTCTAGAACTCAAGAACCAAGAGAATTAGAGTTAGTGATGCCAACAAAAGATGTACTTGTACCTGTTGTATGTGCAACAGAAGTAATGAAACCAGAGTTTTCACCATTCTCATACCATTTAAGAAATACATTGAAGGCAGCGAAAGTAGTCATAGATGAAGTGAGAGAAACCATCTTAAAAGAGGGAGAAAAAAATCCTAAAAATTCAAACAAACTTCGATCAAGAAGAATGGTGAATAGTGGGTTCACAAAAAAAAAAAATAACCTAACTCAAGGCTCTCCATACTATATTAAAATAAAAGAAAAGTAATTTTGAATTAATCTCCCTTGTATAAAATATACACATAAAAACGGTTTATTATTTATTTATAGATAAATTAATAAACAGACTAATAAAAAATATAGACTAAGCCTATTTTATTCAACTGAACAAAAACAATCAAACTCTTAAAGTTAGAAACAATAAATAAAACATCTATAACACTTCAACATGAAAGAAGAATGAGAAGACAAAAAAGAGGATCTCATTATGACACGTCATCTCATAAATAAATTACTCCCTATTGTTTGTAATAGAACAAGCATTAGACGGTTTATCATAAAACTTGATTTATTCACAATTTTATAGGCTAATTGCACCTTCTTAGTGTTTCTTTTGTTTTGGTTTTAGTATAGATTTTTATTGTATGTAGAAAATAGATACTTCAGTGTAATAAATTGTATTAATATTGCATTTGAAGATAGATTTATCCCATAAATAAATTACTCTCCATTGTTTGTAATAGAAAAAGCATTAGACGGTTTATCATAAAACTTGATTTATTTACAATTTTATAGGCTAATTGCACCTTCTAAGTGTTTTTTTTTTTTGTTCTTATTATTTGGTTTTATTATAGATTTTTATATGTAGAAAATAGATACTTTAGTGTAAACTGTATTAATATTGCATTTGAAGATAGATTTTTCTGTATTTTCACTTAAAAATTCAAAAACCTTCTAATATGTCTTTTGAGTTGATCTTTCTTACAATACATTCCTGAACTTTGGACCTCTAATGAAGTCATTGAAATCATGAAGATAGGAATATTCAACTTCAAGAAATAAATATTAAAGAGTTGCAATTGGATCATTAGACAATGCAAAAAACATTAGACGGTTTAAAGTTGAAATTTCATCAATTTACATTTCTTTGTCATTTACGTTTTTCTTACTTTTACAATTCCCGTCATTTATAATTCTGTAATTTATATTTCTTGTTCTCTAATTTTCATTAGGACGGTATAAGGTCTAACTTTTAAGTAAGACCATGTGTCAGTTTTCATGTTAAAGAAACATAAAACCGAAGAACTCTCTCTATCTATGTATTCATTCATAGGTTAACATTTTGGAAAATAAAAATGTAAACAAGAAGCAAGCACTTTCAAATAGGACAACCAAGGTTCAGAAAAAGAAAAAGAATTTTTTTTTTTAGAATACTAATTAAAGAAACAAGGACTTTCACATCTGTCTTTCATGCTCTATTTCAGTTCTGGAAATACACAGTCTCAATTTCAATGTTACAATTAAGGAATTACATTATATTTCATGGCAAGGAGCGAAGAAACTATTTTCAGTGGAAGCAGAAATGTACAAAATATTAACTTTTAATGAATAAAAAGTCTTATATGCATATTATCAAGATTCCATATCATAGTGCTGCAGTTCAAAGTTGAGTCATTCAAAGGCAGTGGCTGCGCTGGAAGGGAGAAGACACTGCCAAAAACGGTGTTTAAATATATATATTGTCATGCAGTCATTTTCTTTTCTATTTTCAAATAAGAGGTTTCAATAGTTTAAATGTATCATCTTTATGTTAAACACCTACCCTTTGTTTTCCCATCATAAAATCCTTTAAGTTTAACCCTGCCATACATTTTGGACCACATCTGCACCAAAAGACAATAATTAGACGGTGGAAATGTAATTTTTTCCACCGTTTTTCCACCTTAATTTCAGCCCGTCGATGGGACCAACTATCACACCATCCTTCCCTTTCTTTTCTCATATTTAAGCGAAACGAACAGTCACCATGTGCACCATTAAATCATTAATATTCAAACATAAACAAACACAACATTCATGTTTTTCATGAATATATACATACTAGACCAACAACCTACAATTCAGAGTCAATATAAAGATTTACAGTGACCTCTTAAAAGATTTTTTTTTCAAAGATTAATGTGAAATGTGAAAAGCGAATTATGCCTGTGCATAGCATAAAAGGAGACACAGTGTAAAGTTTGTAAAATAAATAGTAAAGTTAATATATAATTTTAAAAAATATAATAATTAGAAAACAATTTCGTAGTTGGTGTGGGTCTAATTTCTTAAATGGCTATAGTAAAAAAGATTGTGTAATAGTCTTAAAGCGCTTTCTTCCTTGGCTAAAAAGAAGTATTAATCTTCCGCCTACTTTGAATGGTTTTGTGTGAGATCATCTTTTTTCGACTGTGTCGCATTATTGCTTTCTCTTCTAACACTTCATGACGTCATCAATCCCTTCCATGGAATTCGGGTCTTCGTCATCCAAGCTCCCACGGATGTACGATGTGCTGATAAACTTTAGTGGAGAAGACATCCAAAGGAAATTTGTTTCTCATCTCGATTCTGCCCTCTCTGCTGTTGGTTTCACCGTTTTCCTCCACCATGAAAATGCAGTGAAGTCAACGCACATCCAAGAACCTATTCTGAATGTGTGTCGGGTAGCAATTGTTGTTTTCAGCAAAACCTATTCTGAATCTGCTTGGTGTCTTCATCAGCTTCAACAAATCATCCACTGGCAAGAAACTTATTGCCGACATGTTCTGCCCGTTTATTACGAAATTCAGCCATCTGAGGTACGTTTTCAGACAGGTGATTTCTGGAAAGCTTTCAAAGCAACTGCGCAGCAAACATTCTCAGGACAACAACTGGAGCATGGCATGTCCAGATGGAGCCACGCACTCACCAAAGCTGCAAATTTCTTTGGATGGGATGAGAGCAATTACTGGTAAATCACTCACTCAATCAACCTTACTTTAAGTTTGTGATTCAATTTTGTTAACACATAACTTCTTCTATAATTGGTATTGAACTTGAAGGAGTGATGCTGAACTAGTGGACAGAATTGTTAAGACCGTTCTCAATTTATCAGTTTTCTCAGCTACTAAATTTCCAGTTGGATTACAATCCCGGGTGGAAGACGTGATTCGAACAATAAAAAATAAATCCACGGAAGTTTGTATAATAGGGATATGTGGACAGGGAGGATCTGGTAAAAGCACTCTTGCTAAAGCCATCTATCATCAAATTCATGGTACATTCACGGAGAAAAGTTTCATTGAAAATATTTCTCAAGTAGTTCAAACAAGAAGGTATGTTCATTTACAACAACTTCTTTCAGATGTCCTAAAAATAAAGGTTGAGATACATAGTGTTGAGATGGGAAGAAGTATGATTTGGGAAAGACTTTCTGGGAAAAGGGTGCTCATTGTACTTGACGATGTGACTGACCTTGATACATTATTAGACCTACGTGCATGCTTCAGTGGAGGAACTGTAATAATCATTACAACAAGAGATGAATCCCTACTGAGGATATATTCAGTTGATTCTGTATTTCGAGTAAAGCTAATGAACGCAAACGAGTCCCTTGAGCTTCTTAGTTGGCATGCATTCAGAGAAGCAAAACCAAAAGAAGGATACAACGACCTTGCAGAAGGAGTAGCTGCTTATTGTGAAGGACTACCTCTAGCTCTCGAAGTCATCGGAAGCAGTTTATTTGAAAGGGCGAAAGAAGAATGGAATAGTATATTGTTTACATTAGCGAAAATTCCCCAGCACGATGTCGAACAGAAATTGAAAATAAGCTTTGACGGTTTACGCAATGAAATGGAAAAGGATTTGTTCCTTGATATATGTTGTTTCTTTGTTGGTAAAGGCAGAGTCTATGTTACGAAGATCCTAAATAGCTGTGGAGTAGACGCTGATAGTGGAATAAGATTTCTGATGGAGCGTAACCTCTTAAAAGTTCAGAAGAACAACAAATTTGGAATGCATCCTTTGCTACGAGAAATGGGAATAACAATTACTCGTGAAATTTCGGGAAAGGAACCTTGGAAGAATAGTCGACTGTGGTTTGATAAGGATGCGGAATATACATTGATTGAGAATAGAGTAAGAACATTCTCTATATGTGGCTTGAAACTTCTTTTTAAAGTGTTTGCTTTCTCATATGCAGTACATTTATTTTTCTTTGGTCTTTTCAACATAGGGGACAAAATCCATTCAACGGTTGCCTGTGAAAGTGCCTTCAGTCGGAACAGATTGGTTTGATTTGGGTGAAGTGGAATTGGCTGTAACTTCTGAGTACCTTCTTCAGAAACTAAGATGGATCATTGTGCATGGGTTTTCTTCACAATACCCACATAGCAACTTTAATGTGCATAATGCAATAGCGATCAATTTAAAACGCAGTCTTCTTCTACTCTGCAAAGAACCCCAGGTTTTATTACGGGCCATTGTTCATTAAAACACTAAGCTTAATTAAAATAAAATAATAACCTGCTGCTATTTTGATTTCTTATTTTTGTCTCTAATATTTGTCCAAAAAATACTATCTTGTGTAGGTTTTGGGGTGTCTAAAAGTCCTTAACCTTAGTCATTCCATGTACTTGACAGAAACACCTGACTTTTCAAGAATACCTAGACTTGAACACCTCATTCTAAAAGATTGTCCGAGATTGCGCAAAGTACACCACTCTATTGAATGTCTCTACAATCTTACACTGCTAAATTTGAAGGACTGTCCAAGTCTAAGCAATCTCCCCAGAAAAATATATAAGTTGAAATCTTTGAAAATTCTCATTCTTTCTGGTTGTTCGAAAATTGACCTATTGGAAAAAGATATAGAGCAAATGGAATCCTTGAGAACGCTGATTGCTGAAAATACAGTTGTGAAACAAGTACCTTTTTCAATTGTAAGGTCAAAAAGCATTGGATATATATCCCTACGTGGATTTGAGGGATTGTCTCATAATCTTTTTCCTTCTATCATTCGGTCTTGGATGTCACCAACAGTGAATCGCATATCTTACATTCATTCGTTTTGCATGGATATGGAGGATAATTGTTGGGATGATATTGCGCCATTGCTTAGCACCCTTGAAAATCTTCGAAGTGTTTTGGTGCAATGTGACACTGGATTTCAACTATCTAAGCAAGCAGAAACTATGCTGGTGGAATATGGTATAAATATTACAGAATCTGAAATTTCAAACCATCAATTGAAGTCATCTTTGATTGGTGTTGGAAGATACAATGAATTCTTCAGTACTATCAGCAATAGCATATTTAAGGTTCTTCTCTAGCTTTCCCTTTGTTTCTTACCTTCAACATCATTTAGCTATTAGCACCCGTCGCTTCTATTGCCACACAACTTCATCTAACAGTTTATGATTTTAATAATCAACTAACCAAGTGATTATGCTTTTATTTTCACTTTCTTACTTCCCTTTACTTGCATCACGATTGTTATATTCCCAATCATTGTAGAAATATACACTGAAAGAGACGAAGGAAATGCATTCTAAATCCCTAATGACATGATGCTGATATATACACAACAAAAGTATTAACCAGATTTGTTTAAACTAATTACCATTGATATGTTTTAATTAAGTATTACATTTTGTAATTTTTAATGACAAATAAGGATAGCAGAAGACAATTTGAATAGCAAAATCAGATAAATGACTATGCTTTCTATCTCATGGTACAGGTATGGGAAAGAAGTGAGTCATGTGATGTTTCTCTCCCAGGTGACAACGATCCTTATTGGTTGGCCTATAAGGGTGAGGGACATTCTGTTTCTTTCACTGTGCCTCCAGATCGTGAGTTGAAGGGAATGGCTTTGTGCGTTGTTTATTTATCGACTCCTAAAATCATTGGACCTGAATTTACTTTTGTCTTAATTGTTAACTACACAAAGTGCACATTGCATATACACAACCATGGCAAAGTAATTTCCTTTAATGATGGAGATTGGCATGGCATAATGTCAAATTTAGGATCTGGAGACAAGGTGGAGATTTTTGTGACTTTTGGTCATGAATTGGTGGTTATGAACACAACTGTCTATCTAATATATAGTGAATCAAATGAGTTGGAAATAGAGCCTGAGCCAAAGAAAAATTGCTAAGCATCTGGTAATGTGAATTCTGGTAAGTCATTCATCTTCTTTGAGAACAGCAGAAACCCTTCAGTTATGGAATTAATGATGGTTGTTTGCAATTTATTTTTCTCATCCTTTCCTTGTTTATTTTACCCTGTTTCTCACTCCTCACATTGTGCTTCTTGGTTTTACTTTAGCTGTTTATTGTATTTGTTTTGTTGTTACTTCTGTCAATTCTTTTTCCTTTTAGCATATAATATCTCATTAAAAAATCATCTTCAAAAAAGACAAGCATTATGAAATGAAGACAGTTGTTGATCAATATTTTGTTTTGTGTTTTGCTTTGCTATCTCCTAGGTAGTCTCTGTTTTCGTTTCAACATAACACTTATTTTATTTGTTTTATGTACAATTTAAATATATCAATTTTTTTCAATTTACATTTATAAGTTTCATTATAGTTATCAGTTGTATCTTTTCAAATTTTAACTAGTTTATTTTTTCAAATATAGTCATGATCTTACAAATTATTTTTTTAAAATTTTTTAAACTTGATTCTTATAAATTAATGTTCATTTGATATGTCCGGATACAATCTTTTAAAACAAATTCAAATAAAATAACCCCTTTAGACAATTACAGCTAATATTTATACTACGGTGGGCAACATATTTATTGACATTTATGATTTTGAGTGTGGATTGCAAAATTGACATCTGTAGCGTTATCTTAAAATGAGTCTTTGTCAGTTATATAGAAAGTTTATTCAGTATATCAATTTAAACGAGAATAGTCACAAAAGAAGTCTAAATTTTTCTACCTTCATATTGGTTATGATCTTAGCTAATTTAGAAACTAAGATTTTAAAAAAAATAAAATATGTAGCTTATTTTAGTGATTCTTCTCTCTGTATAATAGTTTAAAATTTTTTAATTTTTTAGAGCAAAAGTTCAATATTTAATAATTTTGATTTAGTACTAAAGATAACTAAGCATAAATCATAATCTCCTTATAATGATTACTTTACCCTATAGACATGCATATGGATGTTTTAATATTTAATGTATTTTACTACACCCATTGTGCATTCTTAAATAATAATATTCAAAGTTGAACAACAATTGTGCTTGCATGTGAATGAGAGAAGAAGAATGAAGCCCATGAACAAAGCCAAAGAAAAGAATGCTGTGTTCCTATGAATGGTCTCCAACTATTGAAAAAAACTAAGCTTTGTGCCTTTAATCCATAAGCTTGTCGTGACCACCATAAGGCGTTTCTTCTGCCATCCAAAGCCCTACGAGTGTGGTGAAGTAGCAGCCGTAATAGTGAGTGATGTTGATACCAATTCTCCCAGAAACATCACGATGGAAAATAAGAGTCGCAAACTTCAAAGAATAAATGAATTGCACACAAGTTATTATTTTCATATGGTGAGGAAAAAAAACAGAATCGGCTAACAATTAGGGAAAGGGGCTTTCAACTTCAGACGAGAGATTGTGATGATTCAAAAGTTGGTTTCAATAATTTGGGTTTAAGGTTGAAGGATTATTAAAATCTAAAAGATTATTTCAATAATTTGTTGTAGACAGATATAAAATGATGAAATCTAGAACACTAACATTCATTAGGAATAATCAGTCTAAGTTGAGGGTTCAAAAATACAGTAATTCATTCATCTTCTTTGAGAACTAGGATCCCTTGATTCATGGAATTAATTCTCGTGTCCTTGATTGCAATTTGTTTTCTTGCATCCTTTCCTTGTTTTTCTTTGGAGTATAGGTTATAGTTAAGAAATGCATGTTTATTTTACCCTGTTTCTCACTCCTCACATTGCTTCTTTGGCTTTAACTTACCTGTTTATTGTATTTGTTTTCTTGTGGTTACTTTTGTCAATTATTTTTCCTTTTAGCAAATAATATTTCTTTAAGAAATCCTCTTAAACAAAGTCATTCATTATAAAATAAGACAACTGCTATTTGATATTTTGTTATGTGTTTTGCTTTGCTATCTGCTAGGTAGTCTCTGTTTTTTTTTTTTTTTTTTTTTTTTTTTTTTTTTTTTTTTTAATAATTTTTTTTTTTTTTTTTTTTTTTTTCATCATAATAAGCACCGTAGCCTCATCCCTTTATTTAAGATTAAATAAAACAAATATTAATCAAATTTCTCGTTTTACATTGATTGTATTTGTTTTACTTATAGTTTAAATATATCAAATTTTGTTTATTTCCACTTATAAGTTTCGTTATAGTTTTCTTGTGTATTTTTCAATTTTAAGGTTTCAATAGTTTTTCAAATATAGTAAATGGTCTTTCAAATTATTTTAATTTTGCAAAAAAAAGTTTTGACATTAATTCCCATAAACTAATATTCATTTCATATGTCTAAATATAACTTAAAGAAATAAAATCCGAAAAATATCCATCTAGACAAATATAGTTAACAGTAACATAATTACACTCTTGTGCACAACATTTTTAAGTCACGGTTATTTTAGATTTTTTTTATATTAATTAATTATGAAATCATTATAGATTTGGTGACATACAAATTTTGTACTTCGTGTATGTGGATTAAATTATCGACGTAGAATGTGTATTTACTATGCCAACAAGAATTATCATAAAAAAGAATATATACAAATGATGTCCTGTTACATAATATTCATTTACTTTATAGGTCGGTAATGACCGTCACTGACATAAAGAATTTAAGCCAGACAACAATATATTAGAACCATTTTTTAATGTCATTGAACACATGGTCGTATTGGGATGGGGTTGATAGTTATTGTAAATTCTATATTTACTACTAGTTGGTAGTGGATTGAAGAGTGATTTAACATATTAACGAAGATAGAGTGGTTTTATCCTTGGTTTTCCTTATTTATATATACACGGTTATATTTGTATTCATTATCAATAATGAAATTTGCGTTTCTAATGCATACGTTAAGTTTAATATTACCCCAACATTACACAACTTTATTGGTATTATAACCGCTTTTTTAAATTTGGACCATGTGCATAAATAAAGGTTTTATTATTTCCATTGTGGGTACAAAAAGATATAAGGTTTATATCTAATGTAGTGTTTACTAATGATTATAAATTAAATCCTAAAGATAAATTAAATCTTTGCCGATCAAAATAAATAAATAAATTAAATCCTAAAGCTTTAGAATTGTTGGGACAAATACTTTGCTAGGAATGATGGAGGAGCTCCTAGGTGTCTTAGCTTCTTACGCAAGCTTCAATGAAAGTTGGGCATGATGAAACCTTGAAGCACCGAATAGAAGAAGTAGATGAAACTACTCATGATGCGGAAGTCATGGAAATGCAAGGAAGGAAGCGTGCAAGGAGGTTGATGGTGAAGTAGATGGTGAAAGCCTTAAAGGAGGTTGGGCCAACTTTCAAGAGAGAGCTTCTAGCTTCTAGGAGAAGAAACTCAATGTAAAACTTGAGGTAATGTACTTTAAAATTTGACAGGATTTCATTACACAAATCAAGTCTACAAGAGAGGTTCCTAGACCTTTTATTTATAGAAGAAAGGATAAACTACTTAGCTTCCCATGCAAGCTATCTAGGTAGGGTATGGGAGAAGCTAGGTCTAGAAACCCTAGCTTATAAGACAAACTTCTAACCCTACTTTCTATGACAAGTTTTCCAAACCTAGCTTGCACTCTAAGGCTCTCACAAGGTGGTAACAAGTGGCACAAGGAGAGAGCTCCTTGTGCTACTTGACTCCTTGATTAAGCTCAACATTATTTATGGATCTCAAGGCCCAAATTTATTCAACTTGGTCCAAATATAAGGCCCAAATTATTCTAAATTATTCTAAACAATTTATAAGGACTTCTCCATAATATTCTATTTTCTCCATAGGAATTTCTTATGCATTTAGACCCGAGCAGTTGATTAAAAACCCAAATAGAATGAGATGGACCTAATCTTCTAAAAAACTCTTAATTCTTTCTTTGACTTTTTGTCCTATTTATTTATTGATTAATGTCCCTAAGACGTACATCAGGTTTGGTCAACTTTGTTCCTTTATGGTCACTAGAGGATTTGGGGACAACCCGGGGAACTTGTTCTGATTGCAGGATTGGGACAAACATGTGGGTCCTCCTATATTGTTAAGTATTATCAATATTTTAGGTTTAAAATAAATTGTTATAAACCTTCATAATTTAAATAAATATAAACTTTTATAATTTCATTCAACATGTAATATGATTGATGTATGTATTAGAATCATTATAGTTTAATTTTGTATGTAACAAGCATGTGTGAACTCGGTAAGTGAAACGTTTTAAACTTTCCACAACTTCACCACCTTTCATCTATTTTTTTTTTTTTTTTTAACAGCGCCCTTTCTTCTACTTGGTTGCACTATTGATATATTCTTCACAGAAAATCTAGTTTTGCCTCAACCATTCAAGCATTTTGTTGAATGTTTTCTTTTGATTGAACATCTTTATTAAGGGAAAAGTTTAACTCTTTAAGATTTTAATCAAGTGTTAAAAATAAGTGTTAAAAATAGTTAGTGTAAAACATAGTCATCTTTTATAAGATGATAATTCTATAAAAATAGCAAACACTTTATTTATAAGATGATAATTCTATAAAAATAACAAATTATGTAAGATACAATTATTTTGTCTAATAGATGATATAAAATTGTGTTTCCTTTTTCACGTCAAATTAGTATAAACCCTCTAACACATAAGAGATGATAGTGCAAATAAAGTCACTTAACCCCAAGTGGTCTCCTAAGGGATCCAATAATAAACCCAGTCAATCAATGTTCATAATTCATCTACAAAAATAAATATATAAATAACTGTAACACCCCAACTATTATATAAATAATTCTTAGTTATATAGAAATTGGAAGTAGATATTTTTTTTCTTTTTATAAGATTTTTTAAGAGAGAACATTAATCTCATGGACATAAATGTATGTCAATATTTAAATCTTAGTATTTATTCATAATATATTACAAAAAAATATATATGAGTTTTGTATAATAATAAGAGTTTCACTTCAGAATATAGAACTATCTATATACATTATATATTTTAAAGATGTTAAAGTTAAGTTCTTCATGAGTCTAAAAATATCTTAAAATTTTCCTAAACAATTCTCATCGAGCAAGTTTTGCTTCTACTCGTACAAGAGGTACATATGAAAGAAAAACATTGAAAGGAGTGAAGTATTTATATATATTAATAAACTTAACATACAATAAAAACTATGTGGCTTGTGACTTGACTTACAACCACACAAGACTTACTTTATCAAACATGTGGATCTATATACCACTATTTAATGATTCACCCAAATATCAAAAGTTAATTGGGAAGCGATTAGGTGGTTGAGTAATTCTTATCAAAAACATTGATATAATCATAATCATTTTTTCTCCAGAATTCTGACCATCTGCCAATAAAATATATATATATATATATTGACTACCTAACATTGGCGATGTTGAACAGATATTAGATAGTACTAACCATCCCTATTGGTTGATGTTGAATATAATGGACTTAGCCTATATTTTCTATAAGTCTGTTACTATTTTTATCTATAAATAAACAGTTCCTATGTGTGTATTTTACACAAGGGAGATTAATTCATAATTATTTTTTTCTTATTAACGTAAGCTGGTTTTGTAAGGTTGAGTTTGGCTTAAGTCCACTTCTGATATGGTATCAAAGCCTATCCTAGCAAGGTTGTTGGGCCTATCAGGCCACCCGCTATCGGGCCGCTATCGAACCACCCTCACATATAAGTTTCACACTCGAGTTGAAGAGTCTCGGCATGAGAGAGGTGTGTTGAAGATCCCACATCGACTAGAGATGAGGCCTTTCAGTAGTTTATAATGGGTGCAAACCTTATCTCATAATCCAGTTTTATAAGATTGAGTTAGGCTTAAAGTCCACTTCTGATAATTGACATATATACGGGTGAGAGGCATTCTATTTTTTTCACCGTGCCTCGAGACCATGACAAGAAGGGAACTGTTTTATATGTTCTTTATTTATCAACCCCTAAAATTGTGGCAACTGAATGTCTTATAAGTGACTTAATTGTTAATTACACAAAGTGCATATTGTAAATATATAAGCATGACTACCAAATTACTTGAAAAAAGAGCCACAACCAATGACAAATTATCTACTTTGATTCATAAAGAAAATTGTAATGCGTGACTTCTGGTAAGTCATTTATCTGCTTTGAGAACAACAAATATGAAGATTGACTCGGAAAAATCTTGTTTAGGTCCAGATCCTTTGATGATGTAGATCAAATGATAGTTCAATATCGTTTGATAGTTGAATATTGTTTACTAACTCAAGATTGCCTGTCTCGATCAGTTTGTCTGTTTTCATGAGTGTATATGTAGATCATATGATAAGTTTTCGTTAGGTTAAATTAGAGTGCCATGACTTCGTGTATAACTTATTCCGTGTCAAGTCATCAAATTTATAAATCAGTTAAAAAAACAAAATCAGCATGACAAGTTATTGTTAATTTAATGGAAGCCGATCAAAAAAAAAATAATGGAAAAAGTTTAACAAACTTTTTAAGCTTGACTTGACTTTGATTTTGCTAATGATAGATAAAGATATAGAAGAATGAAATTAAATTTATTAGTTTGATAGAAAGGATGAGGGTATGGAAGATGGTAAATAAAAAATTTAAAATATAAAATCCCAACCTTCATATTCATTTATTTCTTATTAACATGCTAGGCGAAACGAATATAAAGTGTCAAGAGTATTTATCTGTATTAAGCACTTCAATGATATCAAATTTATCTCGATAATCTTTTGTAATCCTTACAATAATTTATTCTATTCAATGATAATACATATAATATATACCTGAAATTCCAATTTTGATTGGTAGACAATACTTGTGTCCTATTATGTTAATATTGGAGTCTTTTATATTAGATTTATTTTTCATTAATTTGATTGCTCAAAAACACCGGTTAGAGTATTCTAATTAAAATGCTTTCGTTTCCTAAATTCTTTTATTTTAGATAGATACGTTTACATCACTCATTTTTTTCCTATAGTCACCTTACAACTGTATATGTTATTATTTTATTATAATATAATATTTCATTAGAAAATTCAGTTATAAAGTATATGTATTTAATAAATAGTGGTACCGTTTGTATCTTTATTCTCGTATTATCTTCTAAATTTCATACAATATTTTTCTCTTATTATAATTAGGTACAATTAGAAAATTTAAGAAAAATAAATAAATATGGAGAAGAAATGGTGGTGAGGTGAGATGAAAAGTATATTTACACTTTTTGTCCCTAAATATACAATATTGCTTTCAGTTCCACTGTTTTTGTAATGCTTATGTTTTAATTTATGTAAATATGTCAATATTGATTTTAAATCCAATCACATTAGTTTGATGTTATCATCGTTGGTCACTTCAACAGTTTTCGAACAAAGAACGACAAAAACATATTTAGCGGTAAATAGGGTTTAATATAGAGGTGACAAGCGTAATGATCATATGGTGCAAGATGCATCTTAAATGTAGTACATTTTTGGTCTGATCGTAAATAACTGCTTACAGATAAAGTTATGATTAAATTAGTAAATCACTAATTGTTTAAACTTTCAGAATTAGATACTGTTATTAGTGTAATATTTCATTTTTGGCCTTAACGCGCTTCCACTAATATAAACAAATATTAATCTTCCGCCTACTTTACTGGTTTAGTGTTTGCACAGAGCATCTATCTGACCTTCCATGGACTTCAAGTCTTCATCATTCAAACTCTCAGGGATGTACGATGTGATCATCAGTTTTAGTGGAGAAGACATCCAAAGAAAATTTGTTTCTCATCTTGATTCTGTCCTATCTGCTGCTGAATTCTCAACATTCCTTCACCATGAGAATGCAGTGAAGCCAACGCACATCCAAGAACCTATTCTCAATCTGTGTTGTGTAGCAATTGTTGTTTTCACCAAAACCTATTCTCAATCTGTTTGGTGTCTTCATCAACTTCAACAAATCATCAAATGGCAAGAAACTTATTGTCGACATGTTCTGCCTGTATATTACGAAATTGAGCCATCTGATGTACGTTTTCAGAAAGGTAATTTTGGAAAAGCCTTCAAAGAAACTGCACAGCAAGCATTCTCAGGAAAAGAACTGGAGGATGGCATGTCCAGATGGAGCCACGCACTCACCAAAGCTGCAAATTTATTTGGATGGGATGAGAGCAATTACAGGTAAATCACTCACTTTATAAGCATATTTTAAGCTTGTACTTCAATTTTGGTAATACATGACTTCTTTTATAATTGTTATTGACCTTGAAGGAGTGATGCTGAACTAGTGGACAAAATTGTTAAGACCATTCTTACTTTACCAGTCTTGTCTGCTACTAAATTTCCAGTAGGATTACAACCCGATGTGGAAGATCTGATTCGAACTATAAAAAGTAAGTCAAAGGAAGTTTGTATAATAGGGATATGTGGAATGGGAGGATCTGGTAAAACTACCCTTGCCAAAGCCATCTACCATCAAATTCACGGTACATTCATGGACAAATGTTTCATTGAAGATATTGCACAAGTTAGTGGACCACGCCGGCTTATTCGTTTACAGGAAAAACTTCTTTCCGATGTCATAAAAACAAAGGTGGAGATACATAGCGTTGAGATGGGAAGAAGTATGATTCGGGACAGACTTTTTGGGAAAAAGGTGCTTATTGTACTTGACGATATCGATCACCATTTTCCATTATTAGATGTAAGGAAAAGTCGTTCGAGGTTAAGTGAAGGGACTGTGATAATCATGACAACAAGAGACGAAGACATACTCAGGATACATGGAGTTGATTCTGTTTTTCGGATAAATCTATTAAACGAAAAGGAGTCGCTTGAGCTTCTTAGTTGGCACGCATTTAGAGAACCAAAACCGAAAGAAGAATACCATTTGCTTGCAGAACGTGTAGTTGCTCATTGTGGAGGACTACCTCTAGCTCTTGAACTCAGTGGAAGCTATTTATATGAAAGGACGAAAGAAGAATGGAATGCAGTACTTGTCAAATTAGAAAACATTAGAAAACGGAATAGATTATTTTTCAGAGTAGAAAATAGTCCCCAACCTGAAGTTCCAGAGATATTGAAAATAAGCTTCGACGGTTTACCTAATCAAATGGAAAAAGATTTATTCCTTGATGTATGTTGTTTCTTTGTTGGTAAAGGCAGAGCTTATGTTACCAAGATCCTAAATGGCTGTGGAGTAGACGCTGACAATGGAATAAATGTTCTTATAGAACGTAGCCTCATAAAAGTGAAAAAGAACAACAAACTTGGAATGCATCCTTTGATACAAGAATTGGGAAGAGAAATTTCAAAAGAGAAGCAATGCTGGTCTGATGATGCAGGATATGTATTGATAGATATTTCAGTAAGAACATTCTTTACATATGGTTCTGAAAATTCTCTTGGAAGTATTTGCTTTCTCGTGCCCGTTACATTTGTTTTTCTTTGCTATTTTCATCTCAGGGGACAAAAGCCATTCTGGGATTGCCTGTGAAACTGCGTTCAGCCAGAAAAGAATCAACAAGACCGCTGAAACTCGATGGAGACTCCAAGTAACTTCCTAATAAGAAACTGAGATGGATCAGTTTGCATGGGGTTTCTTCAAACTACCCACCTAGATACTTTTACCTGCTTGATGTAATAGCAATTGATTTAAAATACAATCTTCTTCCAGTCTTCTACACATCACAGGTCTTTATTACGGGCCATTTCCTTTAAAAACTCATATCATAATTAAAATAAAAATAGTAACCTACTACTTTTTTAATTTTATTTTCTTATTTAATATTTGTCTAAAATACTTTCTCGGTGTAGGTTTTGAAGTGGCTAAAAGTCCTTAATCTTAGTCACTCCTTGTACCTGACAGAAACTCCTGACTTTTCCAAACTACCAAATCTTGAACAGCTCATTCTCAAAGATTGTCCAATATTGCGGGAGGTAGACCAATCTATTGGATGTCTCTGCTATCTTACATTGCTGAATTTGAAGGACTGTACTAGTCTAAGCAATCTCCCAAGAAAGATATATAAGTTGAAATCCTTGAAAACTATCATTCTCTCTGGTTGTTCTAAGATTGAGATAATGGAAAAAGATATAGTGCAGATGGAATCCTTGATAACTCTAATTACAGAAAATACAACTGTGAAAGAAGTGCCATTTTCAATTGTAAGCTCAAAAAGCATTGGATACATATCCCTATCTCGATTTGAGAGATTTGAGGCTTGGTGTCTTTTTCCTTCTATCATTCGGTCTTGGATGTCCCAAACAATGAATCTATCTTATAATCATTCGTTATACATGGATATGGAGGATAATTTTTGGGATGATATTGTGCCACTGCTTAGCAACCTGACAAATCTTCGAAGTGTTTTGCTGCAATGTGAAACCGAGTTTCAACTATCTAAACAAGTGAAAAATATTCTGGCTGAATATTTTGCAGATATTACAGAATCAGGAATTTCAAAGCATCACTTCAGATCTTCTTTGATTGGTGTTGGAGCATACCATGAACTCTTCAATGCTGTCGGCAATAACATATCTGAGGTTCTTCTCTAGCGTTCCCTTTGTTTATTACCTACACCATCATTTTAGTTATTAAGACAACATAAAATAATCTTAATGAAGTATCTAATAGAAACTACAATTATAAATTTTAGTACCCTTTGCTTCTACAGTCACACAACATCATCCAAAAGTATCAAATTTTATTAATCAACTGACCTTGATTATGCTTATACTAGGAAATTGATTTCCTCTTTCTTGCTTTACTAGCTTCATGATTGTTTTATTCTCGATTATCGCAGAAATATAACCTGAAAGAGACGAAAACAGAAATGCATTCTAAATCCCTAACGACATGATACTGATATAACATAACAAAACTACTAGCCAGATTCATTTAATTGCAATTGGTATGTTTTACTTATGTATTATATTTTGTAATTCTTATCGACGAATAATGATTGCAGAAGACAAATTGAATAGGAACATTAGATAAATTACTAACCTTTATATCTCATCAAACAGGTATTGGCAAGCATTGAGTTATGTGATGCTTTTCTCCCAGGTGACAATGATCCTTATTGGTTGGCCCATAAGGGTGATGGACATTCTGTTTCTTTCATTGTGCCTTCAGATCGTCACATGAAGGGAATGGCTTTATGCGCCGTTTATTCATCAACCCCTGAAATCGTGGCAACTGATTGTCTTAGAAGTGTCTTAATTGTTAATTACACAAAGTGCACATTGCAGATACACAAGCATGCCAGAGAAATTTCCTTCAATCATATAGATTGGCATGACATAATGTCAAATTTGGGATCTGGAGACAAGATGGAGATTTTTGTGACTTTGAATCATGGATTGGTGATCAAGAACACAATTCTGTATCGTATATGTGGTGAATCAGAGCCAGAGTCAAATGAAAATTCGCTGCTTAGATTCATAAAGAAAATTGTAATGTGCGACTTCTGGAGAGTTATTTATCTTTGAGAACAACAGATACCTTTGTGAAGATTGACTCATACAAATGTTGTTCAAATTCCTGGATCGTTTGATGCTGTAGATCATTTATAGTTCAACAAATGACATGCTTTATTTTTGGGAAAAATATGAAATTAATGTTAATTTGCTTTGATTGATTGAATATCAAATTAAGGATCTTATTTTATCTAATCAGTGATTAATTACTCAATTAATACATTTTAAAACAATTTGAAATTGATGAAATAAAGTTGTACTTATATATCTAACTTTCTGCCTGATGGTTGCTCTTCATAAGTGTAGAGAGTCGAATGTAGTATAATGCTTTGAAATAGGTGTGTCAAACCTATAAGTAATACCTTGGATAGAAATTTTAGATTGGGACACTCACATAGGGATAATGATTTTGTTCAAATGGATGAAAATTAAAAAAAGAACTTTGCATATGAAATTAAAGAGTAACAAAATATTTTTACTAGTAAATTCAATTAATGAGATTGAGATTAAATTTAATCTATCTCACACATATATCTAGCAAATTAACCTGCATTAAGAGCATTGGAGTATTTTTATTTAGATTAGATTTTTAGAAATACTTTATAGTTAAATATAAGAATCAAACTCAAGAATCTATTAAACATAAAATGAAAATACCAATAACAAGTAAAAATTAGAGTATTATACATAAAAATTACCAAGTATTATTTTAGATAATATTATTAATGTCATTTATATTACGAAGAGGATTTGAGCTCAAGTTCCATATATACATATAGGACTCGTTACCACTAGGTTGTGAAAATAAAATTATTAACATTTTATTATGAGTATTGTTATTATTGTTATTGTCAATATTATTATCAACAATAATAATAATAATATTATTATTATTATTATTATTAATATTAACATTAATAATAATATAATAATATCTATAATATTAATAAAAATATTGATAATATTATTAATAATAGTAATAACAATAATATTAATAGTAATAATAATATTAAAAATATTCATAATAATATTAATAATAATAATAATAACAATAATATTATTAATAATATTAATAATAATGATATTACCATTAACATATAATAATATCAATGATTTTAATAATTTTATTATATAATAATATCAGTAATATTAATAATAATATGATTAATAATAATAGTATGAATATTTTTAATACATACGAATTAAATTTGTATCTAATACATTGGATACAAATCCATACGTAATGCTAATTTTTTTTAGTGCAAGCTTGGTGTAACAATGAATGTGAAGGATAAAAAGGTGTTGTTCAAGAAGGCATTTACTGGTTCTAAGCTTTGGTGACAAGGTATGATGGCATGTATGGAACAAAAACTACAACAAGACTATGACAAAACGTGAAAGCTTGTATATGATAAAGTCTCTAGTGAACTGTTTATATCTAAAACAATTATTGTATTCAATTGTACTTATATGAATTGAGTAGTGAAAAGGTAATTAATAAACAACTTAACGAATTCAATAAATTGATTTTTGATATTGAGAATATGAACATTCATATTTATTGTAATGATTGGATGTTGTTATACTAGTGTCTTTTTACCAAGACACATTATCGTTTTAAGAAAACCCTACTGCACAGAGAGACTAATTTTCTTAAGGAATTTTAGGTTATTATGAGCTCAAAAGAGTTGAGTGAGATGTTTGAAATGATTGTGGCAAGTCCTAGAGCAAACATCAGCTAAGAAAACCGAAGTATAAGATCCATTACAAGCTAAAAGTGGGTTACCAAACCTATACCCAGGCAGTTGCAAAGGATTGTTCCGAAGAGAGCTGGAAAGTATCATCATTTGACGTGGTGGTTACAAACATTGAATGGTTGAAGAGTAGCTTTAAGACACATGGTGGATAAGATTCTAGGAATTGCCCCGATTACTATGGAATCTCAAATGCTTCTCCAAGTTAGTGGCACCAATTGGCACGTTCATATATGCAGACGCTCAATTGGGTGCCAAGTCTGTGAGAGATCATGGACATCAAGATTAATGGCAAAGTACACCGTAGGTCTGGAAGAAGACGCACAAAAAGCAAACCAACTATTATTTAAAAAATGGAATAACCTATTGTTATTCTTATTCTGATTCTTAGTACTATTATTACTATCTTCCTAGGAACTGAATTTGGAAATAGGCTTTTTTCATTAATATAATATAATAATTATTTTTAAGAAAAAAAACAATGAAATAAATATATTAAATACTATAATTAAAATATAAATGAATTTAATACTTTTCAAAAAGAATTGAAATAAATTTATTTAAATATAAAAATAATGTAATAATTATTTTATAAAATAGTAATTGGTTTTGTGATGAATTAAAATATTGAATATCAATATTAATTTAATTATAGTAAAAATATAGAAAATGAAAATTATATTTAAAATTTTTTGAATTAATAAAATATAAAGTTTTGTAAATATATTAAATTGAAATGTAAAAAATGTATATCATATATAATTTTGATAAATATGATGAAAGACATTAAAGAATTGATTATACCATAATTTAAAACACTTGAAAACGTAAGACATGAAAGAATTAAATTTTGGTTATTTCATGTTTAATTAAATTTAATAATATCTAAGGATTTAAATAGAATTAAATGAAATAAAAAATTCAGTCTGGAATTCTGTTTCGAGACATCCGAATTTCAGCTAATTTATGGTGCTGCAAAGTCAACCGAATTCTAACAGAAGGTATATAGCATGGTAGTTCCGTGCTTAAAGAGCACGGTCTCCTACCGCTGAAAATAAACAGAATCGTGCTAGGTGAGTCAAAAACAATTCTTATGTTGCTTCATCGTAAACACCGAAAAGCAAGAAAAACTGGTGATGTGCTTCGATAACATCGTTATAGTTTCGGTAATAGCCAAAGTTATCAAGCATTCAGTCGCTCCTATAAGTTGTAAAAAACCACCAAAATGAAAAACATGTTTTTTTCACTTTTACTGAGTCGGTCGTTTTTCATCGAATTCAGTCAATGCCTTCTTATTCTTCATCATCATCCTTCTCAAGATCAAGATCAAAGTCAAAATCAAAATCAAAACCCCAATGGAGATACGATGTGTTCATCAATTTCCGGGGGGAAGACACTCGTAGGAATTTCGTTTCCCATCTCTATTCTGCCCTCGCAGACACTGGAGTCAACGCTTTTCTGGATGATGAGAAGCTTGATAAGGGAGAAGAACTGAAATCTGAGCTGTTGCATGCAATTGAAGGGTCTCAAATAACCATCGTGGTTTTCTCCCAAAACTACATTCACTCTACATGGTGTCTTGATGAACTCCTCAAAATCATGGAATGCCATGCTTTTAGAGGACAAGTGGTTATGCCAGTATTTTATGATATTGGCCCCTCATTTTTACGTGACGCCCAAGATATTTCTTTCGAGGTCATTTCTAACCAACAGAACAGGATAAAACTATGGAAGAAAGCATTGACACTAGCAGCAAATCTGTCAGGTTGGGATTTGAGAAATTATAGGTACGCAATCTATTCTGTTTTACTATTATTATTATTATTTGTTCAGCACAAGCACCGAAAGAAGTAATATCTGAGTGCAATCTTCCGGAGTCAGTGTTTGCATAAGGATGATTGTGTAGAAGTAGAGAGACAGTATACAAGAGGCTTACATGACCAACTTATATCATTCTCATATAAGCTACTATTGTCTGTTTTTTATTTTTATTTTTTTCTTGAGACGAGAAAACTAACTACCTCTTGGAGTAAATCCCATGAAATTCAATTTAATAAAGGCTTTTATTGATACTTTCGGCTGTATTGGGGTTCTAGTTGTACCATAAACATCTTGACGTGGGCTTAAGGGTGGGTCAACGATTGAGCATGAGTATATTGAGAGGTATTTTTTATATTTCGGAATATGTGAAGTGACAAAAAGAAATTTTGGATGAAGAAAGTTGATCCTACTACAGATTATAGTCCCAAACTCTAATAGATGTTTAGTATAAGAGAGCTTCTTCATGAATGCACCTTCATGATACCGTCCATACCATACACAAAAAGACAAATTTATTCCTAAAATTAAATTTAAAATATAAAACTACCCTTCACCTCCCTCCATCTAATTGCAATACTCAATACCGTTTTTCCTTTACAATTTCTGAGCACCCTTCTCCCTTCCCTTCCCTTCACATTTTCGCTGCACCGTTCACAATCCAAATATTCACAATCAGAATTTTTTTCACTGTTTTACAGATTTTCGGATTCTACAGTCCGAAAGATAAATGATATTTTGAATAATTTTCAGATTGTAAAATTCGAGATTTTTTTTTTATTTTTGATTTGTCTTTTATATTGTAAAATCGATTTTGACTTTCAGATTCTAAAACCTGAAAGTCTAAAATTTATTTGTTAAGACTTTCCAGTTATAGAATCTAGAAGTCAAAACCAATTTCAAATGACTTCTAGATTCAACACTCTAGAAGTTTTATTTTTTATCAAACAAACAATTTTGTCTTTTTCAAAGTTAATTTTGGAATTGTTCTTATTTAAATCGAGACCGAGTCATTCCTGCTGGTGTTACTGATGACCGAATCCAAGAAGCTGGTCTGACAAGAGGTTCACCTGCAGAAGACTCTCCGACGCTCAAGTCACTAAAAGTGTTTTAGGTATCTCTATATATAAAAAGGTAAAAAAGTATATGAAAGAAGATATCACTTCTTGTATCTGGTTCCCATGCTTATAGACCCCTCTTCTCGAAGTCCATATAATTTCTCATTAAGACGAGGGACATTGTGAATCACGAATTATCATCCAAATCTATAACCGTTGTCAGTCATAATGACGTGAGGTCAAGTAGAACCGAGATAAGTCCGGGTGAACCTGGACTCACTATGGGATAGGTACAGGAATTAACAAAGGTTCGAAGGTGTAGGAAAAAGCTCTCCCAGTATAGTTTATGAAACCACGCACAGATGAACTCGTTATTACAAGATTTCTTATGTATAAGGTTTAGTAAAAGTGCTTCTGCTACGAACACTGGTAGAAAGTGTTCCTGAGATTGTATACAACTAAAATTTTATGCTAAGCTTATAATCTTTTAACCATTTGTGTTTATTGTCATTTTGGATTACTTTTTGTTGCAGAAATGAAAATGAAGTTATGAAGGAAATTGTTGGTGCAGTTTTGAAAAGACTGGACAGAACATACTTGTCTATCACAAACTTTCCAGTTGGACTAGAATGCCGTCAGCAGCATGGTATTGACTTTATTAGAAATAGAAAAATTGGAACCTGTATATTAGGGATTTGGGGAATGGGGGGGATTGGCAAAACAACCATAGCCAAATCCATTTACAATGAAATTCGTCATCAATTCAAATATAAAAGTTTTCTTGCAAATATTAGAGAAGTTTGGGGAGGAGATCGGGGCCCAATTGATTTGCAAGAACAGCTTCTTTCAGATATCCTTAAAACAACAAAGACGAACGTGCATAGCATTGATTGGGGAAAAGGCAAGATCAAGGAAATGGTTTGTACAAAAAAAGTACTTGTTGTTCTTGATGATGTGAGTACCTTCGAACAATTAAATGCATTATGTGGAAATCGTAATGAAATTGGTCAAGGAAGTGTAATAATCATTACAACCAGAAACGCACGTCTACTAAAGGAGATTGGAGTTGACTGTGTGCATGGAGTTCAGAAAATGAATAAAATTGAGTCTCTTGAGCTTTTCAGTTGGCATGCTTTTAGGAAAGCCAATCCAACCAGAGACTTCTTTGAACTCTCAAAAGAAGTAATCACATACTGCGGAGGGCTACCACTAGCTCTTGAAGTTCTTGGATCTTACTTGTACAGGAGAAGAAGAGAAGAGTGGCAAAGTGTATTATCAAAACTAAAAGAAATACCAAATGATAAAATACATGAGAAATTAAAAATAAGCTATGATGGTTTATCAGATAATATGGAGAAGGACATATTCCTTGACATATGCTGCTTCTTTATTGGTAAGGACAGAGCCTATGTCACAGAGATACTCAATGGTTGTGGACTTCATGCTGATATTGGAATACCAGTCCTAATAGAAAGGAGCCTCATCAAAGTTGAAAAGAATAACAAGCTCGGAATTCATAATTTACTACGAGACATGGGAAGAGAAATTGTTCGTCAAAGTTTCCCGCAACCACAAATGCGCAGTCGATTGTGGGTTCATAATCACGTACTTGATATATTGACAGAACATACGGTAAGAACTTTCAGTCATCCACTCTGATCTTATCAGGACCATAACAACACATTCTATTTTATTTTTCCCAATCATATTGTTTTTCTTAATTTTTTGGCTGAAAGCCATAGGACTGTTAATTCTGTCTTTGTAACGCAACTAGGTGTATGCTTAGGCTACAGTTTTTGTCCATTGCTTATTACGTTTCTGCTGTGAAAACAGAAAAGGCTTCGCTTTACTGAATTCTCAACTTTTTGTGTTTATGATTCCAGGGAACAGCAGCCACTGAGGGATTAGCTTTGAAATTGCAAAGAACTAGCAGAGTTCGCTTTAGTGCCAAAACATTTGAGAACATGAAAAGCCTAAGGCTTTTGCAATTTGATTATGTCCAAGTTGCTGGAGATTATGGGCACCTTTCCAAACACTTGACATGGGTCTATTGGCGAGGATTTTCATCAAAATACATACCTGACAACTTTTATCAGGGAAACGTAGTTGCTATTGAAATGAAACACAGTAATCTTAAGGTAGTATGGAAGGAGCCCCTACAGGTATATCTTTAATAAAATTTTCTATGGCGACCATACTAATTACTTTCCCCATCTACTTTACTAATACTCTTCTGAAAAATATCTCTTGCAGTTGCTGGAAAGGCTAAAGTTCCTCAATCTTAGTCATTCCAAGTCCTTATCAAAGACCCCTGACTTTTCAAAACTACCAAATCTTGAGAGACTCATTCTCAAAGATTGTCCAAACTTGTCTGAGGTGCACCATTCCATTGGAGATCTGCGTAATCTTCTTCATTTAAATTTGAAGGACTGTACACGCCTTCAGAATCTCCCAGTGATAATCTATAAATTGAAGTCTTTAAGAGCACTCATCCTTTCTGGTTGTTCAAAGATCGACAAGTTAGAAGAAGACATAGTGCAGATGGAATCATTAACAACTCTAATTGCAGACAATACTAGCCTAAAACAAGTGCCCTTTTCTATAGTAAGATTCAAAAGGATTCGATTTATATCACTTTGTGGATATGAAGGATTAGCAAGTGATTTATTTCCTTCTATCATATGGTCTTGGATGTCGCCAACAAGAGGTCTTGTATCCTCTATTCAATCATTTGGAAGCACATCAACATCTTTAGTCTCTATGTATATAACGGATAATAATTTGGGTAACCTACTCACAAAGCTTAGTGAATTTCCAAAACTTCGAAGTATTTGCGTGCAATGTAACTCAGATCTTCAACTAACTCAAGAATTAAGAAGAATGGTGGATGACTTCTGCAAAATTCATTCTGCAATGGAAACAACTTATGCACCACAAATTTCAGAAAATTCTGTGGTATCTCGTTTGATTGGAATGGGAAGTTACTACCAAGTCATGGATATGCTTAGCAATAATATGACAGAGGTTCATTCTATCTCTCTAATCTCTCGCCTCTCAAATTATGTATTTGTTTACTAATCAAATATAGGAATTGAAACATAAGGAGGGAATTATTCGTATGCTTCACTGTTTTGTCATTTAGCTTGGTTGGGAGCACTACTCTATCACTTCATCCAATAATAAAATTGAGAAGAGAAGTTCCACATCAAAAAAAAATATTTTGGTGCTAACTTTTCTTGTTATAAAAAGTTGACAACATTTTTTTAGTAAGACACATCAAAAATTTTTCATTTTCTTTTCTATTGTTTTAGTGCTTGAGAGGAGAAAAATTAAGAGAAGAAAAATAGTTTCTAAGGTTATGCTTCTAGTTGTTTTTCCTATTTCTAAGAGATGGTGTTATCTCCTATTTATAAGAGATGGTGTTATTGTTTTTTCCTTAATTAGGGAAAAGTGTATTATAACTTTCTTTCTTTTAGTAAAATTATATTATGTTTTATTATCTATTTTGTTCATTTTTTTCATCTTTTATTATAGTTGTAAGTTCTCTATTATTGCTCTAGTACCAAACATTGGTATCAAAGCTTGGTTCCTAATTGTATCACGTTGTTATTGTCGCTAGAATAGTGCTGTTTAAAATTTAAGTATGCTCTATGATTGCAACTAGTCTGATCTTTTACATCAGAAAATAATTATTCTTTTTACTAGATAGAATGTGGTGGTGTCAACTAGTCTGATCTTTTACATCAGAAAATAATTATTCTTTTTACTAGATAGAATGTGGTGGTGTGAAAGTGTATGTCTAGGAAATTTTTTTCTAAGGAAAGACTTCACATCTAAGTATGTCCATTAGTGACCCGCCTCTCTTTCTTGAAAACTTATTGAACTTATTGGTGTACTATAGTCTATCATCATTATTCCAATAGACAGTATTATTCACTGTGAAAAGTGCATAAGGCAGTTTTAAAGTCATAGCAATAAAATATAACATAGAGAAGTTCAATGGAAATAATTTCTTCTTGTGAAAATTAAAACTAATGAAGGAAATTTCGAGAAAAGATAATTGTGTAGGTGCAATTAAAGAAATATTTGCGGATCACAAATCAAAGGTGGAAAGAAATTAATGACAATACTATAGCAAATTTGGTTGCAAATGCATTTTTATCCAATATTGTGCAGAAGAGTACTGCAAAGGAAAGGAGAACTCTAAAGTATCAACCTCATAAGTTTGTGCTATAAGTACCTCAGAAGACGGATATATTCTGTTGAGCAAAGCAATAATTAACTCTAACGATGGAAAATAATTACATGATAAGTGGATAGTGGACTCAGGTGAAACTTGGCACATGACTTCACACTAGATTAGTTTTACAGTTATGAATCTAGCTCAAGTGGATTCGTGGTCATGGGTCATACCTTAGACAATACTGGGTCGATACTACCAAAATAAAAATGTATGATAGTACTATACGTACAGTTCAAGGGACATAACATGTGAAGGACTTAGAAGAAAAATCTATTGCTTATTGGGCAATTGCACGAACACAAGTGTAAATCCATACTAAAGGTGGAATCTTAAAAGTGGTGAGGGGAAATTTAGTATGAAAGTAGAGAATATCATGGAAAATTTCTATGTGCTTTTAGGAGATGCATTGCAAGATGTGGCATCATAGACTTTGTCATATGTTAAATTAAAGTCTGGAAATCCTTGCAAAATGTAATATTTTACGCAGGCTCAAAGCGGATGCTTTACCTTTCTGTGAGCAATGTGTGATGGGCAAACAACATAGATTAAAGTTTGCTGGGGTAGCTACCAGAAGCAAACACATATCACACTTGATTCACTACAATGTGTGGGAATCACCAGTACTATCCCTCAGAGGTGCAAAATATTTTGTAACATTCATTAGTGACTACTCCAAGAGATTGTAGGTATACCCTATCAAGAGGAAGTTAGATGTGTTTTCAGAATTCAAAGCACGAGTAAAGCTTGAAACTAGGAAAATAGTTAAGTGCTCGAGGATAGATAATGGAGACTATGTAGATGGAGATATTTTAGCATTCTACAAGCAAAAGGGTATTACAAGACAATTTTTTGTTCCACATACACCTCAGCAGAATAGTATAATAGAGCGAATGAACAAAACTCTCTTGGATAGAACAAGAGTTATCTTAACTACATTGGGAGTGACCAAGTCTTTCTGGGTAGAAAAGCAGTTCAAATTGTCTATTACATGATAAATCGATCATCGTCAATAGTGATAGGTTTAAAGATGTCGATGAAGATATGGAATGACAAACTAGCTAATTATTCTTCATTAGATATATTTGGTTGTCTTGTGTACGTGATGTATAACTCCTAAGAAATTACAAACCTAGATCCAAAATCTAGAAATTGTATGTTCTTGGGCTATGCTAACAATGTGAAAGGGTATCGCCTATGGGATACCATAATCCACAAGATCGTTGCTGGCAAGGATGTAGCTTCTGCAAAAAATGAACTACAAAGTGAGCAAACAAATGATAACTTTACAAAGGAATTGTAATTGCACATATCTACAGAGTCAAACCAAGAGCAAAAAAAATAAGAGTCAAAGGAGCTTAGTAATGGAGGACTCTAACAATCAACCCAAGAAAAGGTTAAAACATTTTGGCACTCACAATATGTTACAACAAGTAATGATGCGTATTGTCTCTAAATGAAGAAGGAAAGCCTTCAACTTTCTAGAAGGCCATGAGTAGTTCAAAAGCCTCTTTGTAGATGACGATGATGCAAGAAGTAGAGGCTCTTCATAGAAACAACACATGGAAGTTTGGTGAACTTCCAAAAGGTCAAAAAGTCATTAGTTGCAAATGGATCTATAAGATGAAACGAGATGACAAGGATCAAATGAAAAGATTTCATGCTAGGTTGGTAGTAAAGGGATATGCAATGAGATATCAATGAGATATTCTCTCCAATTATTAGATTGACAACAATTAGAGTTGTTTTATCCTTGTGTGCTACATTTGATTTATATCTTGAGCAATTGGATGTGAAAGTTGTTTTTCCTGATGGAGAACTTGAAGAAAAAATATATATGTTGTAGCCAGAATCTTTGTATGGTTTAAAGCAGGCGCCTAAGTATTGGTACATTAGACTTGATTCCTTTATTATTAGCCTTGGCTACAACAGACTAAGTTCAGACCCTTATAGTTATTACAACAGATTTGATGAAAATGATTTTATCATCTTGTTGTATATGGATGACATGTTGATGGTAGGCCCTAAAAAATTTCAACTCCAACAATTGAAGGCACAATTAGTTAGGGAATTTGATACGAAGGACTTCAGAGCAACAAACAAGATTTTAAGGATGCAAATTTACCAAGATAAAAAAGAAAGAAGATTTGGTTTTCTCAAAAGAATTACTTTCTAAAAATCTTCCAGCGCTTTAACATGCAAGATTACAAGCAAATTTTTATCTCATTTCCTATCAATTGTAAGTATTTTCAAGTATAAGTCCTAACAATGAAGTAGAGAGGATGAAATCTCAAGTACCGTATGCACCTACGATGGGAAACCTTATGTATGTCATGATTAATGCAAGATCAAACATTGCAAGCAGTGGAAATGGTTAGTAAATTCAAGGAAAATACTGCTAAAGAGCGTCGAAATGCTATTAGGAGGGTTTTTAGATACATCAAGGGAACTTCAAGTGTTGCACTATGTTTCGAAGGAACCAAATTAGTTGTCAAAGGCTATGTTGATCCAAATTTTGTAGGAGATCCTGATAAGAGGAAATTTACTATTGGCTATGCGTTTACACTTGCAAGAAGGGCAGTAAGTTGGTTATCCAAGTTACAAAATGTTGTAGTTTTGTCTATTACAAAAGCGAAGTGCATTCCAGCTACTCAAGCATCCAAGGAAACTATCTTGATTCAAAGGTTAATGGGGGAACTCAGGCACAAGCAGCAAAAGCTTATTGTATATTGTGAGAGTTAGAGTGTCTTGCACATTGCAAGGAATCCTATCTTTCATTCCAAGACAAAGCACATAGGTATACACTACCACTTTGTTCAAGAAGTAGTAAAGGAAGGAAGTGTGAATATGCAAAACATTCAAATCAATGAAAACCTAATAGATGTTATGACAAAGCCAGTTAGCATTGACATATTTAGATAGACTCAATCCTACTATGGCCTATCAAAAACATAAACATGATGATAAAACATAAAGTATGGTGTGAAGATTTGATTAATTTCATCACAATCTTCAAGTAAGAGAACGTGAGAAGAGAAGTCCATCAGGAAAATTTACTTTGGTGCTTACTTTTCTTATTATAATAGAAGCACGGTGTTTTCTTAGTAAGACACACCAAAATCTCTTCTTTTTCTTGTATACTGCTTTAGTGCTCAAGAGAAAAATTAAAAGAAAAAATGTAGTTTTTCCTTTAAGGTTCTTCTTGTACTTGTTCGTCCTATTTCCGAAAGAAGGTATTATTGTTTTCTCCTTGATGTTAGAGAGAAAGGTATTATTGTTTTGTTCCTCTTTTCATATTTTATTTTAGTTATAAGGTTTATGTTGTTATTCTAGTACTCAATAAAAATCTCTTTTTTCATGATATTTATGATCACCAGTCCCATTTTGGAATCGTTGATGACGAAATCTTAAAACTCAATACACAAGCATTACCTTGAACAAATTTTTGATTTGAGATGATCAAACTTTATTGTAAGTGGGTTTCATAAAGAGCATATAGAAATCTCGCCCAACTATTGACTGAATTCATTTCAATCCATGTCCTTATCTATTTTTTATGCTGTACACTTTTCTTCTTAATCAGACACTATAATGGCACAAAATATCCACTTGAATTGAATAGCATAATTACATAAATACGTAAATGACTAAGCTTTAGTTCATGATACAGGTCTTGAAAACCCATGGTTCCAGTGATTTTCTGCTTCCAGGGGACAATTATCCTCATTGGTTAGCCTATACAGTGGAAGGATATTCAGTACCATTCCAAGTGCCTGATGATAGTGATTGCCCGATGAAGGGGATGATTTTGTGTCTAGCTTTTTCATCAACCCCTGAAAACATGGCAACTGAAAGTCTTGCTAGTGTGTTCATCTTTAATTACACAAAGTACACCATTCAGATATACAAGCAAACAACAACAATGTCTTTTACTGATGAAGATTGGATAGGCATGATATCAAATCTGGGACCTGGTGACATTGTAGAGATTTTTGTAGGTTTTGGGCAAGGAGTGACAGTTAAGAAAGCAGGTGTCTATCTAATATATAGTCAGTCAATTGTAACACAAATGCCATCACCTGAAGTGAGTGCACAGCCATCAGGAGAAGGGAGTGCGCAATCATCACCCGAAGTGAGTGCACAGCCATCAGGAGAAGGGAGTATGCAATCATCACCTGAAGCAGAAATGGAGCCATCTCTTAGTGTCCAAATGGAGCTATCAAAGAAGCCAAAGAAAAAAAAGTTTCAAAACGTGTGAAGAAAATGAAAGCATGTTTTTGCTTCAACTAGAACATTTTTTATGGGACATTCAATAGTCCTCATGGGGGATTTAAGTGTTTGCGGTCTCGTTTGTTATTGAAATATTTTTTTGCAAGAAAAAAACAACATTGTTTAATATATTCACACACACACACGAAAATTAATCAAATTACCCTACATAACTTTTATTTACATCGTCTAATCTTTTAAATCATGTTTTTTCCTAAACTCATAATTAGATTGAAAGTTGTTTTTACAAATTACATACACATAATTTTATAGTAAGAGATATCAGATATTTCACTTATATAAATCAAATCAAAATCAATGTAGTGTATACTTTTAAAAATTAATTAAAATATGAATAATTTGATATTTTAACAAAAATTTGATATAGATAATCATTATTACTATTGTTCAAATTTAATCTGAATAATCATGATTATGATTGTTCAAATTTAACAAGATTTATAATGATAGAAATTTTATTTAACAATCAGATCAACAAAATTCACTTTTTTTATGAAGTTATTTACAGTACAACATTTAACAAAACCTGCGCCTATCTAATTTGACTTTACAGTATAAAATTTTGGGTAAGATACTGCTATGCTAACTCCAAGCACAACTTTCGAGTATCTTCTCGGTATATTTGCTAATACTCGACTGAAAGGGTCAAATAAAACAATATTTGTATGTAAACGTCTTTATCAATGAACTACATTTTATTGTCGTTTGATGATCATAAGAGACATGGGATCTTTAGGTAGTACCTTAAATTTAGATTGGAACCCCCTCGATACTTGAGAGTATGATAAGCTTGATACAACACGATACTATTGTGCAGTCCAGAGTTGAAAAGCTTGTTTTTTGAGTATTATTGCAGTTTCACCTATATGAAGTTGAGAAGATTGAAGAATCGGATTGAGGAAGTTTTCTTGTAAATGGTAATGTATGCACACACGGGTTGAGGTATCTCTATTTAGGGGAAGGTATATAAATAAACTGCCGACAATGCTTGTAGAGCAGCAAAACTCGTAATTTATCAAGCTCGTCCTGCATAGTTCACAGAGTTTTGCGAATCAATCCAAATTTATAAGAATAAAAAAATAACTAAGAACATCATTTTAAAATGTAAAATTTCATCCATTTTAACCTAAGTATACTTTGTCAAATACTAGCAGTATTACCACTTTTACCTCTTCTACATTGTTGGATAATGTTATAGGATTCCTTAAAATTTAAAAATGTCTTCTAAGCCAAATCAGGGCTTACATTCCCACCAACATATGTAAATAACGTAAGCTTGGTTAGCACAAATGGAGATCAATAGTAATTAGCAAGTCAACGGACCTTGAGAGAATTACTTGCATTTTCTCCACAGTAATGACAACATCATTCTGTTTCAGAGCTGAACAAAATAAAGCCTGTCAAAAAATTTATTTTACATAACAATGACTCAATTAATAAGATCTAGTAGCACTAATAACTACAGCCGAATCAGAAATTAGGGTCATTCCTTAACCCTACAATTTTCATCATTGAAATTTAAATCTGTATTGGAGGCTGATAAGAGAAGTGACATTACAGTAAAAAACTATATTTCAGACTGACTTTGGCTGCCCGGGAAATTTTGGCTGAAGCCTCTACCCTTCTGGAATCTTGTATTAAAATTTCTTTATGAATCTTTCAAAGACGTTTTTATTTAGCTCCGTCTTTGGCTCTGGAGAAGGGTTGACTTCCTTGTCAAATGATCCATCACACATTAGATAGATAGCTGTCTTCTTGACGCAAAATTAACAAAAATGTCCACCTTGTCTCCAGGGCTTTAATATGATATTATGCCCTGGCATCACTACAGGAAAATACTATCTCTCGTTTGAATGCCTGGATAGTGTACCTTTTGTAATTAACCATTAAAACACTAATAAGATAGATATTCAGCTGTGATTTCAGGGGCTGATAAATAAACTACACACAAAGTCATTCCTTTCATGCGACAATCCTCAGACACAGTGAAATACACTGTATGATCCCTCACCCATATGGGCCAACCAAAAAGGATCATTGTCACCTGGGAGAAAAGCATCAGAGGACTCACCGGTTGCCCATCCTGTAGCATGAGCAAAAATGTTTAGCCATTTATGTAATTGCAATATTCAAAATGGACTCCCACCATCATTATTTTGTCATTCCATGGCATTTTTAAGAAAATAACAACATACTGCATAAATTAAAACATTGTTATGACAATTAATTCAAAAGTTCGTATAATAGTTTTGTTGTGTACTCTGTAGCAGATCATTAGGATGCATTTCTGTATATATCACACAGGTCTCTCAACCTGTATTTCACTGGGAGTACAAGAAACATGAAGCAAGCATAGAAGGAAGAAAGCAGGAATCAATTTCCTAGTGCTTCATAAGATAATGATCACTTGACTTGTTGAGTATTAAAATAAGGTATTTTTAACTGAAGCCGTGTGATTATAGAAGGAAAAGGAACTAAAGAAGTTTCATTTAGATATTTCATGTTCACTTAGTTAATAGCTAAATCAAATAGCGAAGGTGACTAGACAAAGGAAAAGGGAAGGAACCTCAGATATGATGCTATCGTTGAGAGTATCGAATACTTCTTGATAACTTCCAATTCCAATCAAATAAGACCTAAAGTAATGATTTCATATTTGTGATTTTATTTCGAATTGTGCAAAATTTACACCATATTTGTCGTCCAAAATTGTTCTTGTATAGAAACTTGAGACGCTGTGTCACATTGACCAAAACACTTCGTAGATTTGAAAGGCTTCTTCTAAGCATTGGTGTAAGATAACCCAAATTATAATTTTGCATATCGATGGAAACTAGATATGATGATGTGCTACAAAATGGACGAATATTACATCATAAACATTATGTGAAAATCCTTTGAATCCTTATAACCAAAGCTTTTTTACTTTACAATTGAAAAGGGCACTTGTTTCAGAGCAGAATTTTCAGTAATTCGTGTTATCAAGGATTCCATCTGCACTATATCTTCTAATTTGTCAAACAACCAAAAAGGATGAGAGCTTTTACAGATTTCAACTTATAAGCTCCCCGATTGCCACGATTGTGAAGACCTCCTATGGACTTGTGTACCTTACATAAATGTAAGCTTTTCAAGATTTGGTAGTTCTGGAAAGTCAGGGTTACAGTCAAGTACTTGGAGTGACTAAGATTGAGGACTTTTACCAACCCCAAAATCTACAAGAGATAGTTTTTAGTTAGCAAAAAGACTAGACAAGAAAAAAATTGAAACGGTGGTGAGCAGAAACAATTACTAGTTTAGTTAAACTGAGTTTTAAAAGAAAATGGCAAGTAATACACACCTGAGTTTCTTTCCCGAAAAGTTGAAGATTACTGTAGTTTTAACTCAACCACAATTGCACCTTCTAGATAAAACTTTTTAGGTATATATTTTGAAGGAAACCCTTGCCAATAGATTCACCTCAGTTGCTTAGAAAGATAACCATAGTTTCCAGTAAGTTGTACATGATCAAGTTGAAACTGTCTCAAACTCTTCATCCTCAAAAGCATAAGCTTTGAAGCAATCTTTTCCTGTGAAATGCAGTTTCAGAGCCAATCCCTCAATAGTTTCTGTTCCCTGTGATGAAAAGAAAAAAGAAATGGAAATCTCTTTTGTTAGCACACTATAAAGTTATAGTTAAGGCTCAGCCTACCCACATATATTTTGCATGTGAAAAGACGAGCACTTTCAAGTTTCAAAACTGTATATAAAGAATGTACTTACCATATTCTTTGTCAACACATCAAGTACATCCTCATGAAACCACAATCGACTCTGCTTCCCAATATCCTTTCTTGAACTCTCACAATTTACATCTCTCTTCATGTCCAATAGCAGTTGATTCATTCCAAGTTTATTGTTCTTTTCAACTTTTAAGAGACTATGCTTAATAAGAACCATTATTCCAATATCAGCATGTAACCCACAACCATTCAGTATCTCTATAATATAGGCTTTGTCTTTACCAATAAAGAAACAACATACATCAAGAAATATATCCTTTTCCATCTGATCACATAAACCATCAAAGCTTATTCTTAACTGCTATTGAACTTGATCAATGGAAATTCTTTCTAGTTTTAACAATACACATTCTCAATTTTTCTTTGTCCTCTCTATCAAATAAGACCCAAAGACTTCAAGAGCTAGAGGTAGACCTTCACAATAAGCAATTGTATTTCTTGCAAGCTCCTCAAAGTCTTCTTTTGGTTTTGCTTCTCTAAATGTATGCCAACTAAAAAGCTCAAGGGACTCATTCTTGTCCATTTCCTCTATTTTATAAACATAATCAAATTTAAGTTGGTCAAGTAGATGTAGATTTCTAGTTGTAATGATTATTACAGTTCCCTTATCAAACCATATACAATTTGTACATAGTTATTTTAATTGGCCAAAGTCATTCACATCGTCACATCCAATGAACACCGTCTTTCTAGGAAGTTTGTTTTTATCCTATCATTATGTATTTTAGGACATCTGAAAGAAGTTGTTCTTGTAAGTGAACATGTCCTCTTCCATCTATTTCACAAACTTCCGTAATATTTTTAATAAAACTCTTATCAATAAATTTACGATGAATTTGATTGTAGATGGCTTTGGCCATGATAGTCTTGCCTGATCCTTCCATTCCCAATATTCCTATGATAGAGATCTTGGATGATTGATTTTCTATAATTCGCACCATTTCTTGCACAAGGGACTCCAGTCCAACAGGAAATTCAGTTATAGACAAGAGTGCGTAGTCTAATCTTGTCAGTATCTCCTCAGCAATTTCCTTCACTAGTTTAGCTGTATTCCTTCAAATTCAATAATATAAACAGCAAAATTGATGGCGTGTTAGAAAGATACTCTTTTGTTTTTTCTAACAACAAATGTTAACTCATTCACAAAAACTAAGAAAACTAATTAATGTAGTCAGTATAGCATTATATGTGTCCTAAATTTATATGTTCTTCCGAATTTACTTTAATAATAAAAAGACATGCTCTCATTCATTTTTCAAATACTTTTATTGGTTTCATTTCTTGTAATCTCTCTCACATCTGTATTACTCTAATTTTTATTACCTATGCATGTGAGCATTGAAGATTCCAAAAACGGTTTTGTTATACAAGGCAAAGTTAGGTTTCCAAAGAGTTTAAGATAGTTAGTTATTGCACCTACTATTTGTTAAAGCAGGTAAATAACTCTTAAGAAAAAGTTTGTGTGAAAAACTAATGCAAGATACATTTCAAATTACTTAATCTACACTAAGACTGTTATGTAACTTCCTGTAATTTTCTCGATTTCATAAGTACTTGCTATAAATTACTGTAATTTAATATTTTACAAGCAAATTAAGGTTTCGGACGGAAAGAAATAAATAAATATATATATATACCAAATTTTAAAATAATTTTAAGTTAATTAAGTTTTAAGTAGCTCATATTTTCAATTGAGTTCCTGATAAAAATTTTGGTTGACTATATAAAATACTTTTTATTTTTGGTTAAGAACTCTAGTATAATGTTACTTCCATCATACCCTAAATCCTAACTTATCAATCAATTTACTCTTTAATCTCTTCCAACTTCTCTTTTTCAAGAGTGAACTCACATGCAAGTTTGAAGAGATTAGAGAAGAAAAAATCAGACTCTTCGGTGAGTTGAAAAAGGAAAGACAAAAATAATGCTCACCTGATCTAGAAGCAAAGACGAAAATAATGCTTGCCAGATCTGATGACAGATCCAAATCTAACGCCAGAATATTTAGATAAAAATTAAAAAAATACTTTAATTATTCAATAAAACCAAAAATTTTAACAGAGACTTAAGAAATTAAGTTCGTTCAGTTCCAAACTCAATATTTTCTAAAAATATTAGAACTGCAATATTAAGGTTAAAATAATGAATTAAGAAATAAACCATGTGATGTACCTGGGATTCTTCACATCCCAACCAGAGAACTTTGCTGAGCACGTTTTTCCATCTCCACAATCCATACTCCCTATGTTCGGCGGAATACGAACCTTCGGATCGCGTAGAATGGACGGTTCGACGCCGTGGAATATGAGCACAAGGATTTGGCCGTGGGATTGGTGGCAATCGATGATTTTCTCAAAGCTGGTTGAGGCAGCAAGTGGATCGGGAGTAGGTTTCGGAGAAAACGACGATCGCGATCTGAGAGCCTTCTATCGGTCGCGTAAGCTCCTCCAGCGACGTTTCCTTGAGCAGATTCTCGTCGTAGAAGAAAGTGTTGACGGCGGCGTTAGAGAGGGCGCAGTAGATGAAGACGTCGTAGATCATTAGGGTTTGGGTGAAGAAGAAGACATGGATGAAGGGTAATAATAATGCAAATATATAGAGAAACTTGCAATGGTTGCTTAAAAGAAATGGATTGATGCAAGTCCACGTGAACGCACTTCACTGCAGATGAAATTTTTGTTTTTAATAAAGATTTAAGAATTTTGACAGAGTTAGGCTCGTACCTCTCTCAAAACTTATATCATAAACATGAAAATATATTATTAAATAAAACATCTTAAAAGATGAAACAAAATGAATTCACGCCAGAGAAAAATCCAAACTAGTACAACATTCAAATTCGTCGATCTATAAACATAATTATTACCTTATCAGAAAACATGAGAACTGGATGCACATTTTTTATTCTCTAAGAATTCAAGGAATTATATTAGGATAAAAAAAATTTGACAAAGCAAAATATGATTACTCACTCCAAGTAAAGTAGTCAGCTTAACAAATTCACAATAACAACGATAGTACTCATGATCTCTCCATACAACTACCAATATATTCACAAAAATATCTCTACAAGTCACACAAAAGACTCACAAACAACTCTATTAATGTTTACTTTAATTCAGTCCATATTAAAAAAATTAGAAAAATGCTAAAATCCTTTAACCGAAGTCAACATCTTATCAGGTCTAAAAGAACTTCAAAACAGAAAAGTCACTAATATGGTTAAACATTTTTTTTAAGAAATGTTATCGGAATGTAATATTTAATCAAATATACATAGTAATGTCCTAATGAAATCTAGAAAAATTCTTCTTATCGAAATCATCCATTAAAAAAAAAGTGATAGCAACAAAATTTAACATGACAAATAATAAGACTAATAGGAGATTTAATAAAAGAAATAAATCCATGAGAAGAAAAATCATTAAGATAAAAAAAACATTTTGAAGTCAAGACAAAATAAAATAAACAGAAAAACAGTTAAAAAAAAATGATGAATACTCTTATCTTGAACCTTGTACAAATAAATAACACAGAACAAAGAACAATACATCTTTTGTGAACATAAATATCAGTGGGCAACCTTCTATGAAGAACCTTTCAAAATACTTTTCAGAAGAAATAGAATTAGACCAAAAGCTTCCCCCAATCACAAAAAGAAGAAGAGAAAAAAAAAAGTTCCTAATAGAGTTTTGATTAAGAATCTTATTATCATTAAGTTTCCAAATAAAAAAATTGAGAAGATCATTAATAACTAAATGAGACATAGATTGAGGATTCTCTTACCAAGATGGGTAGGTAAAAGTCAATTCCGACCATTTCAATTTTTAACCACACTAAAAATAAAACTAATGTGCTCATGATAAAACATGCTAGCCAAAAAAGATATATGTTTTTGAGGAACATAAAATATCATTTTAAAAATTAACCCTATCTCTTCTAGTCTAAAAAGTATTCTCTAACATCATGTCATTATACACATTAATCTTAAGCCAAAATAGAAGAAGCATGATAAGAAGGAGTCTTAACATATTTAGAACAAATAAATCTAAATGCATTAAAATAGATATTATTTTAAGTAAAATCTGAAGCAAGTCTAAGAAAATAAACTTCATTTATTCACCTCCAAATCAGAAACTTGCAACAAACCTCCATCTTGTTTACTGAGTAGAAACAGACTTCTACTTCAGAGTAACAAGAGTTGTTCTATTACCATCAATCCAAACAAAATTATAAAAATTGAGAAACCATTTATAAATTTGGAAACTATAAGTATAATGTCATTGATGACAAAATTAACTAAATGAATCATTTCCATCGTGGTAAGACATTTACCTTTTCTAAAAACAATCTTAATTTTAACTTTGTCAACCAAAGATTTAAAAAAACGAGCCTTAGGAATACCAACAAAGATGAAAACTAAGATATTTAAAAGGGATAGAGGCCCTGTTACAACTTAAATCACTACTAATTGTACTATTAAAAGAAATGGAATCATCCGTAGCAAAGAAAAAACTTTTACATACATTCCATTTACAAAAACGGAGCCATAATCTTGTTAAAAGGCCATAACATTGTACAAAGTTTTTTTTTTTTTTTAACTTTAAGACCCCTCACCGAGAGAATTTTGTAGAAAACAAAAGAATTTTATTGTTATTAAAAGTTATTTTTTATTGTTAATTTCAATATATAAGAAAGTAATTAATATTTAAAAAATATTAATTCTAATCTTTATATTATTTATTTATTTATTTTGTCTTCTTATTTTCACTTTTTTTTTCTTCGTACTTATAAGAATTCAAATGATTGTTTTAACAAATTCTTTTAAAAAAGATAAATAAATATATAACTATTTTTAATAAAAAATAGTTTAATTAATTTTTTGATTTAACAATAACTAAATTCAACACTAAATTATTAAATAATATAACAATACTAAGTTAATAATATTTTAAATCACTTAAATACCTCAAACATAGTTAAATAAAAATATATAATAATAGATAATACTTAAAGTGAAATATTAAATTCAAATATTATAATTAGTCACATTTGGATATTTTTTTAAGTTAGATTCTTATGTGTTTTTCAATAAGTAGTCAAATTATAGCTAACAAATTTACATAAAATACATATCTTCTCACATTATTTCATTGTTATTTTCATTTTTCTTTTCTTAATGCAATGACGTATTTTTATATAGTGGCATTTGGCATATTAGTGTATGGGACAACGTTTAAAGGTTTTGGAACTTGTAAGTTCTATACATGGGTCACTTTCTTATGGTAACAAACTTCTACGTTAAGCACCTGGAACTTGTGAAAATAAGTTTCAAATGATCGAATACATTTTTGTTTTCTCACTTGATACATAATATGTGAACTTTTGATAAAAGACTAAATTTTGTAAATCTCACAAACTATTTACGCGCTAAGAGGGTTAGGAAATCAGACTCATGTTGCGGAGAAACAGTGACAACTTTTAGTCATTAAAACTTTCAACAAGTGGTGGGAGTCAAGCACAATTACACTGAGAAGAATAGCATATTTATTTCTCCCTGTGTTGTTAAAAAAATGCCTATACCAAACAAATAAATAAATAAATAATGAATGAATGTTGTAACAACTATTTGGAGACATACAAGGTGTAAATTTGATTCCTTGGGCACATCTCCCGGGAAGTTAGAGAAACATAAACTAAGATCAAAACTAATATCGATTCCAGTAGGTTCGTCGTCTGAACCAGTTGTAATCAGGCAAACGTTGAATAGGTCCCATAGCAGCAATTGCAATATCCTGCAAGGCCAAATGTAATGTGAGTTCTGAGACACGCTGACAGAACAAAATGCCCAGAAAAATGAAATGCCGTTTGCGTTATTGAAAGATTAACAAGATAAACGGTTCAAACAAAACCTTGTCATAAATAAATCGGTTAGCAACACGTTTTATTGTGCTTTCATCCACAGCGTCAATTCTAGCAAACAATTCTGCAAATGGTATTCTTCTGTTGTACGTGAGTAACTGGAATCATGACCACATAAAAACCAAATCAAAATAGGAACTATCAAATGGTAGCAACAAAACATTGTATAGATTCTATTGTTTGCATAAGGTAAACAACAAGGAAATTTCAGCATGAAAAGCTACTGCCCATGGAAATGAAATCTTCTAAATTTTAGAGAAAAGTTATGAGCATAAACAAAAGAAGATTTTTTACACAATCTCTTCTCAAAACTGTTAAATATTACGTAAACATAGAAAAGTATCAACTTTTCTGCATTCAGAATCTGGTTGTATTATTATTATTATCTTTTATTTAATCATCATATTCCTAATCGAAAATGGGAATCTTTTTCTTTCACAAGTCACGCACCCATCTCTCTCCAAATCGTAAGTATTTTCTTTGTCAAAATAAATTTGTGGACAGGGTAACCAACACTATTCCAGAATCTGGTTTATTTACACTGTAAAGTAGAAAAGCCACTCCTTATCATACCCTGTTCCTTTTTTTTTTTCATGGAAGTTGTTATGAGTTAAGATTTATTGTACCTGGCGCCCAATATCTTCAGCTACTGGACTTGTTCCATCTATGTGGAGCAGGAGTGAAGATTTCAACTGTGAAAACACAATTTTAAGTACTAATGAACAGAATACAAAAATAACTTGAGCACCAACTAATCCAAAACATATCTTACATGCAAAAGCCAAATTCCTATTTTCACATTGAATTAGCAGGGTAAAGAAATTGTGCAAAATAGGAGCATGGAACACACCTGATTACGAGCTCGGGTAACATCATCCTTTGAAACCCGATAAGCCAACTTGGTGGTCTCGTGCATTATTGCATAGCTTAAGTCATCCAAGCAATCCTTCTAAAGAACAAATTAAAAATGGATCTTCATTAAATAAAAATGTAAACACTATCGTAGAGCCAGAGATTGCAGAAGAAAATGTATTTTGCAAACAACTTCTGCATAATGTTCTTTAAAAAAATAAAATGTTCACGCACTGCTTGAAATAAAGCAATTTGTATACATTGCACGCAGTAAAGATCAGCGTAACCACAACACTCTAGATTTTAATAGGTTTATGATAAAACACTGGTTTATATAGTTCTTTCGAATTCACAAATAAATCTAACTTGTGTTAAATGCCACAAGTGGAAGGATCAGGAAGATGATTTTGCAACAAACTAATACATACTTCCAACTTTTTTTGGGTCATGTTTCATTGTAGTCAAGTGTTTTTCTTGCTGATTAGAAGTAATTAGTCTGTCTAAATTAAACTATAGCTTCCAGGAGAGTGATCTTGAGCCATATCTTTTGTAATCTGATTTGTTTTGATCTTGATTCATTTGAACCTCTTTACAGGTTAGGACAAGATAAACTGCCATACATTTAATGCATGTACTGTATTTAGCTATTTAATTGTTTATTTTCCATTCTTCTACACAACAACTTCACAAACTTAAATGTAACTAATAGTTTTGTTTTGAAATGACTTCTGCTTTAGTTATTTTACCTATTTCTGATTTAAATTGTTTATATTGAACATTATATATCATTTGTATGTTTTATTTGAAGTATCTTTTCATTATATTTGAAATTTACGATTCAAAACAAAATTAGATAGCCTTGATTGGAAGTATAGTAGGAAAGAAATGTTGACGAATCAAAGATGATTAGATTTGAAACACCCAAGAGGGCTAAAAGTTCGTTTGTGATGTGGAGAGATACATGGTGCTTGTATTCAAGTCTACTTGTAAACGAGAAACAAATGAATTGTGAATCTTAGAATCTACACAATGACTCACCTTAGCAACAGCATAAACACCAAAGAGACCTGTATCCTTATAATTAGTATTGAAGGCCATTATGCTTTCTGCAACTTCATTAATGCCAACTCGTTGCGCCAACTCAGAACTGTAACAAGTAAAATTTACTGTGTCAGAGCATCTAGTTTTCTATTTTGGGGTTAAAAAAGTGCTCAAGTGGTGTACCCCATGTGCTTTCCACCTCCTATGGATTTATTCCAAGAACCCAACATAGCTTGCATGACCATAAGAGCAACGGAATCAGGATCTGTCCATGCAGCACCTTCAAAAGCTACAGCAAATTGTGCAAGGGGAATATCATCATCCAAAATTCTAACCTGTTTTTAGAAACACATTAAAATAGTTATTAAGTTTTATTACAAAACAAGACGGTTTTATATGCACTCAACATTTATATTCTAATAATCTTACCTCGGAACCGGTAAAAATGGCTGGTTCTTTTGCTACTAACTGAGGAGCTGTGGTTGGATCTTTTGACAACTTAGTAAACAATGTTTTTACTTGGTCAACAATTTCTTCATGCTTGACAGCTCCAGATGCGGCAACCACCTAAGAAATCAGACCCAAACCACACATTCATCAGGCCATTTTGTCGTATTTAGGAATTGAAAGATACTCTGTATGAAATGTCACAAAGTAACAATGTAGTAAGAATATTGTCATATGCATTAGTAACAAGAGGACATACACAAAAAGAAGCTCAATAATTTCTGCATACCATTCTAGGAGCTGTGTAGTGTGCCTGAATGTAGTTTTGCAGATGCTCTTTAGTGATTGTCTTGATATTCTGAGCAGGTCCAAGAATTGTTCTACCAAGTGGACTGTACTGGAAAGCAGTTGCATGTAAATGGTCAAAGATTACTTCTTCCATTTGTCCTTCAACCTACAAGTAGTTGGTCACGATAAACCAGTTATCATGAGAATATTATTGTGTTAGTCTTTCATAAACCAGTTATAAAAAAAAACGAAAGAAGAAGAAAGAAACCTCCACACCAATCACATCAAAGCAATCAACACATTCAATGTGAACACAAAAAGAAATAACAAAATAAAACACAACCACCATCGTCCCCTCCATTTCTCACAATTCAAAGCAAACACACATAATCTCATAAAAAACTAACATTCAAAATCAGAACAAGCCAAACAAAAAGAAAAGATCACATTAACCATTTACCTCCTCCATTTCCCTCAGAATCACTTCGCGCTCACGGATAATCCTATTATCGTCGAACTTCGAATTCTGCAAGATATCAGCCAGAATATCAAGAGCCTTGGGAACATCCTTGTTCGTGACCTTGGCGTAGTACGTGGTCTGTTCGCGTGAGGTGTACGCATTGAGGTGCCCTCCCATGTTCTCGATCTCCTCCTCCAGCTCCCTGACGGTGCGCTTCGCGGTGCCCTTGAAGATCATGTGTTCCAGGAAATGCGCGGTGCCGTTGGTTTCCTCAGTCTCGAACCGCGACCCGGCGTCGATCCAAACGCCGACGGTGGCGGTGCGTGCGGTGAGGGAGGACTCGGTAGCCACGCGAAGGCCGCTGGGGAGCGTGGTCACGCGGGTTTGGGGCGCACTGAGGACGCGGGTGTGATCGGTGTCGGAGGGGACGGGGCTGCCGTGCTTGAGAAAGCGGGGGTCGGGGTGGTCGAGGCGGCGGAGCTTGGCACTGCTGGCGGAGGCGAGGCGGTCGTAGAGCATGGCGTCGGGTGGGGACGGGGCGGTGCGGGAGGAGGTCGTCGGGGCGGCGGAGAAGGGGCGAGCGGTGGGCGGGAGGCGGCGGAGGCGGCGGGTGAGGGTGATAAGGTGGTTGGAGGCCATGGCGGCTTACCAAGTGAGTATTTGGGTTCGATCACAGTGAAGAGAATGATGATAACATTACAATATTAAGAAAGAGAGTTATGAGATGTAGGAAAGAGAAGAAAAAGAGTGTGAGTTTGAGTTTCACTCATCTTCCACTTTCAGAAGCATCTCATTCCGAATTAATCTGACCAATGCCAAACACGTACTTAAGTTATTTCTTTTTTAAGACAGACAGTTAGTTAGTTAGTTAGTTAGGTTCCCCCAAAGGTGGAGGGTAGAGTGAGAATGTGATTCATATATTGCCCATTTTCTTTCTTTTTCACAAGTATCATCATCTGATGTCTCAGTAATTTTATATTTTATAACTTTTGTTTTAGTAGTTCATCCTTCTTAAGTTAATTATGCAAATAACATGTAATATAAAAAGATAAAAGAGAATGTTTAAACCTTATTTTTATAATGGTTGGTTTCTCACAACAGACTATATTCAATTCCTTAATTATTAATTAACTATGTTAAGTTCCGTTAGTTATATTACCATTGTAAACTACAAATAAGTAATATAAATTTTGGAGCACGCTGAATGCTTCTTTAAATGCTGAAGAGCACACAGCCTAAAGTTAACTTTAGAATTTGGTGAAGTGTTGGAAACTGACACTATAGAGCATAGTGTGAAATGAATAAAAAATGAAGACATTCATATTTCGTGGAATGCTTTACAAAGGGTGGCTGCAGGTAATACTTTGCAAATGAAAGGTTGGATTAAAAGATAGACAGCTATTTTTAATGGATATCGGTAGTACACACAACTTCATAAGTGCTAATTAGGTGAAAGCACCCGAGCTGAAGCAATATAAAATAAAAAATTTTCTTGTGATGGTTGCTTCAGATGAAAAATTACTTATAACTAGAAGTTGTCCTCTATTTAAATGAAAATTCAATAATCATGTTTTCCAAGCTGATTTCTTGGTGTTGCCTAAATACACTTTTGGTGTTTGATGAACATTATGCTCACTTAAAAACTTTAATCATGATTTTTTTTTTACTGTAATTTAATAATATATTTACTATTTTAATTAAGATTCATCTAATTAGATTTATTTAGATCTTAAGTGTTAATATTATTTTAATTAAGATTCATCTAATTAGATTTATTTAGATCTTAAGTGTTAATTATGTTAATATTGTATTTCTAGTGTAATAGACGGTCTAATACTTACAAGTATTAGAAGGTCTAGCTAGACAATCTAGTGATTTTACAATGAGTAGGTAATCTAGTGACTCATCTAAGCATCTTAGCAACATCGAGATTTATAAAGATGAAGGTGTAAAGGGATTTTGATTTAATAAAGGATCATACAATCTCAATAGATGGTCCTATTAGACGATCCCATTAGACGGTCTATATAAACAGTATTAGTAAACTATCCCTTTTTGGATATCTATAGTGGGACACACCATTCTAGAAAGAGAAAACGTTGTCTCGAAAGCAAATCTATCTATGCACACATCTTCTACAAGTGATTATCTCTTAAATGTTGCAAATAAAAAGCTTTTATTTTACGTTGTTTATTTGATGCGTTAAACAGAGGAAAATTTGATTCAAATATGCTACAATATCTCTCGGAGAAGATTCGATTATACTGAGTTGGATTGAATGAAAATCAATTATGCATATTTGAAACAAAAGTTGAAAACAAAATATTTAAGAAATTCACAAGAATAAAAATCTACACCTGAATTAGGAAGGATGTATCTACAAGCTAATCTGTGTCAGAAATGGAAATTGATAATTGCAAAAACAATATCTGAGATAAAATCTGAATAATAAATAAAGGATATTATAAATAGAGATTTCATAAGGCACTGTTGCATAACACCACCAACAACACACTCTAAACTCTAGTTTTATTTCTTTTTTATAATTCTTTTGTTTTTGTCTTCTTCATGGAAGACTAAACTCTTTTGGTTGATTCTCTTGTGATTTCACAATGAATTTCGAGGTTTCTATTTAATAAAGTTTTGTTCTTGTATTTTCTGTACCAATTATGTTTTATTGTTTTTAAATCTATTTTCTAGGAAATAATTGTTTTTGAAAGCTTATGGAGAATTCATTTATTTTACTTTGATTAGAATTTTTGGTTAATTCGTTTTGTCCTAATCAATCTCTTGTAGGTTTAGTAAAGAGTTAAAAGTAAATAACTCATTGAGTAAACGTTGGAATGAAGTGAGTTATTGAATAAAATGATAAATGCTTGTTTTACTGATAAATTTGATTAATGTTTGTTTGATTAAGTTCATCCCTGTGAAGAGAATTGAAGGATAATAATCGTAAGAAAACCAAAGAAAAATTCAATGTGAATGAACCTCAGAGTCAACTTGACTTCTTTATTGATTTAATAATCTATTTTTCTACATAACAATCCTCAAACCACATTTTCTTTACTGTTATTACTGACTTGTATTGCTTGCATATGAGTTTTTAACATTGATTCACTAGATTCAGTATTGGATTCCTTTGAAGGTGACTTGGAGTTAACTTTTCCTTTCAATATTATCATCTTTTTAGTATTAGACGATCTAGCATTATTTTAGACGGTTTAAACTAAAACATATTCAATTTGCTCCAAAATGAATGCGATTATTTTAGGTATGTAGTGATTTAAAATATTGAGAGAAATTTGATGGAATTGTGGTATGCTAACTATGAATTTTGAGCATGAGGAAAAACGGGTTTGTTTACAGGGAGGACATTTTTCAACAGGCATGTGTGAAATGTAACAGTTATTGGAGTCCTTTCAACAATTATTCAAGGAACCTACTACCTTGCTCCCTAAAAGATGATATAATCATCATATTAATTGGTCAACGACAAACCATTTCGTCTTAAACCTTCAAAAAGAGGAGATAGAAAGACAAATTAAGGCTCTCTTAGTCACGGGTTTTATAAGTGAAAGTGGCAGTAGTTATGCTTCTCGTTTGGTATTGGTGAAGATAAAGGATGGATCCTAGAGATGTTGCACTGATTTCAGAGGTTTTAGATGCATACTTATGTTGTGTTGCGGAGGATTTACTAAAAAAAAAGGCTTATCATCTGTCTTCAACTGAATTATGGTAAAATACTAAATTACACGTAACAGTCAAGATGAACCCATTTGAGGCATTATATGGTTATCCTCCTTCAATGCTAAATGTCATTATGTAGGGAGACTCTAGTGGAAACGGTGGATTATACCATGAGGATAAGAGAATGAAATTCCAAAATTTTGTAATCCAACTTACAAAAGGCGTCATAGAGGATGAAAAGGTATATGAATCCTAAACGAGTGGACAAGGAATTTCAAGTGTGATATTTGGTTTATTCAAAATTACAACCTTATAAACACTTGATATTAGCCAACATATCATTTCATAAGTTGGTAGCAAGGTATTATGGAGCTTTCAGAATTTTGGAAAGAGTTGGTAAGATAGCTTATAAACTTGTAGCTCCATGGACAAAGATTCATGATGTCTTGTTGGATATCCAAGTGTGGTTCTAAGTTTCATATTGGGTGAATATGAAAAAGTTGAGTAACATATAAGAAAGAAGACCTATAAATCTACTGTCTTAAGGTTTTGGATTGAAGGTGGTATCATTTATGTAGATTGACTCATTTCTCATTCTTATAAGATATACCCTCGAATTTTCCTAACAAGTGATATCAGAGTCGAAGTTCAACATGTTTTTCATTTATCATTCTTGAGACAACATCGTAACAACCATATCATTTCAAAGTACCTTCCGGTATATAATCAAGATGGAGACCTCCAGCCAAAATAATTGACAAAGAATGAATAAAAGGACCAATAGAACTATAACTAATATTTTAATTCAATGACTGCACACAAAACCTTAGAATGCTACAAGACCTTGTGGACAAGTCTTTTCAATAGGGATAATAGTAATGGCAGTTGTAAAAACACTTTTAAAACATAATTTAATAATTTTGTTGCTTAGTAATTCTAATTTTGTGTTGATACAAAAATCATATATGAGTTGTATTGTATGTTTTTGGGAAATAATAAAAAGTTTCTTAGTTTTTTTTTACTCCCTAAGTTGTTATTGAGTGTGTGTGGTTCATTTTAAGGGTTTTCAAGGGTGGTGGTGTCGTGGAGTGGACATAAATGATGGATTTTGCTTTTTTTTTTTTTTCTTCTAGCCATCCTTTCTTCATTTTTTTTTTTTTTTTTT
>Ga0209489_100357_pt1 | contig 81138 bp, 36 predicted proteins | sample SiratrowhiteBW_FD_187527 | JGI IMG/M metagenome (GOLD analysis project Ga0209489, IMG submission 187527) | Root nodule microbial communities of legume samples collected from California, USA - Siratro white BW (SPAdes) (version 2) | ecosystem: Host-associated > Plants > Roots > Nodule | place...
TTTTATATTTTATAAAATAATATATATATATATATATATATATATATATATATATATAATATTACATGTTTTTTTTGTAAGACATAAAAACATAGTTGGTGCCAAATGTAATAGTTCATTAACGTGTCTAAATAAGATATAAAATATTATAATTTTAAGATAAAATAAAATATTTTAGATTTACTAAATTAACTAGGCCTAAATTAATTCATTATTAATTAAAATTTTCAATTTTAATAGTAAATTATGAAATAATTAATCCAATCTAACTCGAACTATTTTGGTTATTTTAAATAATAAGTTTAATTAATTTGATTTCAATGAATTTAAAAACACATGTATTGGATTAATTCAATGGTGAACTTAACGTGTTAATTTACAAATTTAATTTAAAATCTAAAGTGATAATTTTGTGTTGAATTTTAATATGATGAATTTTTTTTAGATTTCTTTCACTGTTTTTTATGTTCATAATAATAAAGTATCCTTTGTATCCTTCTTTTTGAAGTTGTTCTTCCTTCACATATAAAACTTATTAAACACTACCTTGTAACATGATCTCGAGTGTCCAATTTGAAAGTCCTAGGAAAACCTTAAAAAGAAAAATAACCATCATCATATATTTTGATTGATTATCTAACATTATATTATTTTGATTGATTATCTGACATTTATAAATGCATGATTATGTGAAAAGTAATTACCTAAATTATAATTTAGCTTGATTATTAAGTTATCAGTCATCAAGTAAATGAGTATTAAGTAGTGCAAAATCGATGTAAATTCTTACATGTTATGAAATGAATGTACCAAGAGTTGTTCTTAATATTATGTGAGTTATCAATTGTAATCAAAATTACAATTTTAATACTCAAATATACCTTAACCATAGGTTAAGTGTTATACTTTTTTGAAAAGTTATTGAATCTTAGATTTTGTGTTGCTGATTTTTTGGCGATTTTAGTGAGGAAAAAAAAGAGAAGTTGTGTCTTTGATGAGATAAGAAATATTTTGTAGTCATGTATTAATGAGAGTATGAACTTTACATATTTAATTTCATGAGAATTTATACATTAGTTCATTTTCTACTAGCTTACTTGATATATTTGTGCTTCATTAATGTGATGACCATAAGTTTTACTTTAAATATTCTATATTAAAAGTTATACTTTCTTATTTCATGTATATGCATTTAAGTATAACCTACCATTCAATTATTTGAATTTTATGTTAAACTTTTGTCCATTAAATTTATAAGAAAGCAGTCACATTAAAGTTTCTTACACCAGTCCTACACTCAAGGTAAGGATACCATTTAAGTCTAGACAGCAAACATGGTCGCTGCTTATCAGCTCTACCATTAATATAGATGTGAAAGCCATAAACAATATAGAAAATGACTTAACTAATGAGAGAGTAAAATTTACAAGAAGAATTAAATTTTTTTAAGGAAGAGAACTATAACAAAATTAAAAGTATTCAGTTCAAGAAAAATTCAAAAAATAGTGAAAAAAATTAAGTAAATACCATATTAAATTAGTATCATTCAGTTATTTTTACTTAATATATACAAAATAATAACAAAATACATTTGATTATTAATATTAATTATTTAGTTATTAATACATGATATTATTATATACAATAATCCATGAGGTAAGGGAAAGGGGAAACCAGTAAGAAACATGTGAAGCTTCCACGCCCTTCTTCTGATGTGGTTGAAAAAGTATTTATAGCTGAATCTACAAAAGCTTTTGTGCCAAAATTTATGGAAACAACTATTGCACATGGTTTCAGGGTGAGTCAAATGTGGTAGCTGCTTCCAGATAAACATCACCACCCACAGAACAAAACCCTTAACAAAATCCAAGTCAAGTTTGTATCAAAATCTATTTATAGAATGGTACTTTTAGATAATGTTTTACTTACTAGTTATCCATCTCAAAGTTTAGTGCACTACTTGCACACGTAAAAGCCATATTCATAGCTTCACACTACCATTAAAGACACCACCACAACACTTTCACAACCCTCACTTCCAAAATGGATCTCTTCAACTCTCCCTTAGCCGTCACCACCTTATTGTTCATCTTCTTCACACTCACACCCCACAAGGCCACCGCTGCCACGTGTCACCCCGACGAGGAAGCGGGCCTGTTGGGCTTCAAATCCGGCATCAGATCCGACCCGTCTGGCCTCCTCAAGAACTGGATACCGGGTACTGACTGCTGCAAGTGGAACGGAGTAGAGTGTCACTACAACAGCACCCGGGTCCAGAGAATCACCCTCTCGGGTCAACCCGAAAACCCCAAATCCATCTTATCGGGTACCATCTCACCCACCCTCTCAAAGCTCCGACTTCTCGATGGACTCTACCTCTTCGACCTCAAAAACATTTCGGGTCCTTTCCCCTCTTTCCTCTTCCGACTTCCCAACCTCCAATTCATCTATTTAGAAAACAACGACCTTTCGGGTCGGATACCCGACAACATCGGCAACCTCACCAAACTATATGCCCTCAGTTTAGTGGGTAACCGCTTCACCGGAACCCTACCGAGTTCGCTCACCGAGTTGACTGAGTTAACTCAGATCAAACTCGACAACAACTCGCTCTCGGGAACACTCCCCAAATCCTTCAACAAACTCGTTAACCTAAACTACATCTCGCTCGAAGGGAACCAGTTCGAAGGAACCATACCTGCTTTTCCCTCGAACCTTCGGAGTCTCAGACTCTCCCGGAACAAATTTTCCGGCAACATTCCGGCTTCCATTTCGACGCTGGCGTCCAATTTGGCTTACTTAGAGCTAGGGCACAACTCGCTTTCCGGGAAAATCCCCGATTTTCTCGGAAAATTCAAGGCGCTGGACACCTTGGACTTGTCGTGGAACAAATTCTCGGGAACCGTGCCGAAGAGTTTTGCGAATTTGACTAAGATCTTCAATCTCGACCTCTCGAACAATCTACTCGTGGACCCGTTTCCCGAGATGAACGTGAAGGGGATCGAATCGTTGGACTTGTCGAACAACAGTTTTCACCTGGGGAAGATTCCGAAGTGGGTGCTTTCGTCGCCGATCATATTCTCCCTGAAGCTGGTGAACTGCGGGATAAAGATGAGAATCGAGGATTTCAAGCCTTCCGAGACATTCTTCTACGATTTTATCGATCTCTCGGGAAACGAGATATCGGGGAACGCGATAAGTTTGGTGAACAGCACAGAGTATTTGATGGGGTTTTGGGCTGCGAGGAACAATTTGAGGTTTGATTTGGGGAAATTGAGGTTTGGGGAGAGGTTTAGGTTTTTGGATTTGTCGCATAATGCCGTGTTTGGCAAGGTTCCGAACAGCGTTGTTGGGCTTGAGAAGTTGAACGTGAGTTATAACCATCTCTGTGGTCAGATTCCGAAAAACACGTTTCCCGCAAGTGCTTTTGTCGGAAACGATTGTCTCTGCGGTTCTCCTCTGAAGCCTTGCAAGAAGGCGTAGTTAATAATGTATTACGATAAGTAAGTTGCTGTTTTGGTTTTAAATAAGGACTTGATTCAAAGTTAGACCTGTGATAATGCTAAGCAAATAAATAAACTCGTTTAAAAATTATTGTAATTTAATTAGGATATTACCATTATTTCGGATGTTTATTCTTTTTAAGATTCTTTTTTTCACGTGCATAAATAACAGTAAATATATATTTTAAAATAACCTTACTCTCTTAATAAGTGTGCTCTTTTAATTAGAATAAAAAAATCTACATGAAAATAATCTGTTAATATTGTTTAATAAATCAGTTTAAAGACGAGTGTAGAAAAATAAGTCAAACATTTATTAATGCAAGAAATAAATTATTAATAAGAACAATCCTTATTTTATATCAATTTTATCGATTTTGATAATTTATTTTCATTAGTTTTCTCCATTATCTTGAATTTTTTGGAATTTTCAATATATTGTGAATAACCTTGTTTTAATTATGATACTAATAAAACACACTTTTAGTAACCAAATCAAAATTTATATTAGCATAAATTTAAAAATACTACAATTCTTATTACACGCTAACAATATTAATTTCTTACATATTGTATGTGTTTTTTTATGCATATAAATTATATCATTACCACACAAATTTATCAAATACATACATACTTTTTTAACGCGAAAAACTTTGATATATATACCAAAAATAAGTTTTAAATTTCTCAATTGATAAATATGATATGATTGGGAAAACTAATTGATAGATGAAAGGCTAGTTGATAATCGATGAAGTGTCTTTTAGTTGATACACTAGTTAGTATTAATAAGTTCATAACTTTGAACCGACAATAATTTATTAAATTAAAAATATTTGATAAAGTAATCGATAAGTATAAAATGATCAAAAGGATGAATTTACGTATATTTTATTATAGAAATAACATTTTTATTTTAAAATTTTTTTTATGTAATTATGATTTTAGATTTTTTTAAGAAAATATGTAAATTTAGTATTTTTGTTTGTTTTTTAAGAGTTGTATACATTTTTGTTATTTGATCAAATTATTTTATCTAAAAATAAATTGATCTAATTTGTATTAATTAAATATAATTTCATTTATTTTTAAAAGTATAATTGTTTTAATTTCTTAACTTAAACTATTGTTATATTACAATTATTTTTCACTACTTTTATTGTGTGCTATTTTCATATAACATTACATGCTAAAGATTTGTTATTTTACTTTGTAATATTAATTTTTTTTATTTTGAATTGCATAAAAAAATGAAAGTAATTCAACAAATATTAAAAGCAATCTAATAACTAATTAGGTCTACAAAATAAAAATAAATAATAATAAATAAAAAATTAAAGATAATAAAAGAAGTATTAAAATAGGAAAGATGGTAATGAACAAAAAATAAACTATAAATTACTATTATAACATAAAATTTCTTAAAATAAGTTATTAATTACCAAATATTTTTGTATTGATAAATAAACTAGTCAAATAAGTTATTATCATACACACTTAAAAATTATAACATAATAAGAGTAAAAAATATTTTTTACATTAATCTATTCAAGTCTTCTAATTCTTTTGTGTGTCTCTATAATTCTAGAAACATTAGTAATCACAACAAGAATAGTGTAAGTAGATATGAACATGTTAATAATTAGAGGTGACAATTAATGATACAATAAATTCTGGTATCACTATATTTATATTTATCATTTTGTACCATTTGATGTCACACAATTGGTAATTCATTCTACTTCATTTGGGATAAGTATACTAATCATGCACATGTATCTGTCTAATTATTCATTAAAATGCTTTTTTATACAATTAAATATAATATTATCAATAATTCAATACTATAACAACACATATTTCATTGTCTAATGCCAAATAATAAAAGAAACATTCATAATTACATAAATTTAAATATATATATATATATATATATATATATATATATATATTTATGTTTTTATATTTAATTTAAAGAGTTGAGTTTTAATTAATATATAATTAGATGTTTATAATCTCTTATTTATTCTCATATAACAAATTACATTCTAATAAGTTAGACCAAATGTTACACCATTAAATATATTTATAAGTCAAACTTAGATTAAATATTTTATTACAAAAAATATATATCTAAAAGTTTATATTAATTTAAAATTATATGGTGGACCCTTATATATATATATATATCAAAATGATCACAATATAGATTTTTTAAAATGAATTATAATAATATAAAAGTGTAATTCAATGGATGGTTAAACAAATTCACTTTATTTATATACTATAACGTGATACCTTTCATTAATTTTACTCCACCAAACAAGTGCGACAAAAATGATTTCAATCAATTTTTAAAATTATAAGAAATCCCATGTTGTATTTTGAAAAAAAAAATACTAGATTTTACATCTTCAGTGAAGTAATTTCTTTAATTCGGATTGTTTAAATTAACGTGAAAAAAAAAAGTAAAAGGTGAAAAGAAAATTAAAAATTTATAGATAATTTAATTGTATAATAAATTTAAAAAATACATAAAATAATATATTTGGAAAATGGTAAAATTATTTGTATTAATATAAGTTTATTTTAATTAAAAAGTAAATTATATTTTTTGTAAAATTAAGGGTATTCGATCCTGAGGAAAAACACTAAAAGAGCCATAAACCCTAAAAACGCATAAACCCTTTCAAAGGGAATTGTAAAACAGGGTTCCAACAGTCACCATAGATTGATTTAGAAGAAATTCATTTGAAGCATTTGCAACAACCAACGCCTTCAGGTGATTATCATGGCTCCCGGCTTTGTTTTTCTATTCTCTTCATTACGCTAAAACGAGTTCTTTTTTTTTTCAAATTCAAATTCAATTTTTTTTTTCTTTTTCGTGATTGCAAGAGCTTCAATTCTATCCGTGGTCTCTGATACTGGATTCGTTGATTTCTTCTTTGCTCCTAATTTTTTTATACCCTCGTTTTTTCTTCCTTATACGTTCCTTTACCGAAACCGTGTTTGCTGAAAGTGAGACCTTGTTATCGCAATTCATGCTTGGTGATTTTGATTTTTATAATTACGTACTGTTACTGACTAGGTGATTGAAAAAAAGTGAATACTCTGAGAAGAAAGGTTATGGGCACATTTGAGATTTGCGTAACTATATTTTTAGGTCTTAAATATTGTTTATTCGGAGAGAATAAGAAGAAAACGAAATAAACTTACAGAGAAAATAAGAAGAAAAAAAGTTTATTTTGTTTTTAATTTTATTTTCTTATTCTAGAAGAGCTTATAGAGAAGTTTATATGAGCATATCTTTACTTTGCACAAATCTGTGGTGTATGGCATAACTCTACATTACATATTACGAAGCATAGCTTTGGGAATTTCTGTTTACCTATGGTTGATATCCTTTTTAAGAAGCAAATCAAACAAAATTTTGTAGTTTGTTATCACCAAGCTAAGGGTGCTGACCTCATTGTTGACTCTGAATATCAGATGGATCACTATGCAGCACAGGAAGAGCAAATTGCTTCTCAGAGAATGAGGCAGAAACTTGAAGAAGTAAATGTCGCTGCTCAAACTAATCTTGCCCCTGTGCAAGACCATGTCAATTTTACGCTTCAGGTTCTTTCTGGTCCTTTTCTGTAACAAGTAATTCAGTATTTGTTTTTACTATTTGATGCCAGTAATGAGTATTTCATTAGAAGTTTTGAAAATGGTTATATGTCTTGATAACACAAATTGTATAACTAGCTGGTTTTTGTTTCACATTGTATCTTCATTTCTGGTTTTAGATGAAATTATTATGCCATGATATTCTTCCAGTCTAATAAGTCATGAATGCAAAATTTTAATTGACATGGATTTTAAATTTCTTGGTATCAAAGGATTTGACTTTTTTTTACCTTGAGTCCTATATTTTTCTTTCTACCAGATTGATATAGTTTTGCAGACAATTGGTGTATGTGGTAATTGGTTTCTGTGATAAAGCTTACTTTCAATTCCATGTAGTTCATTGTTTGGTTGAATTGTTGCAGAAAGCCTATTTTAAATGTGCACACGAGTGCTTTGATAGAAGCAAAAGGCAGGAAGAGATAAGCAATTGTGTTGAAAATTGCAACATTCCTCTTACTAATGCTCAACAGATATTTGATACTGAGATGGGAAAGTTTCAGGTAAACTACCCCGTAATTTTGTTATCTTACTCTCTGTCTTTCTCTCTCTGTTTTATTATCTGTCATTTCTTATTTAAACTTCCTTAATATGTATAAAATTGCTAAGGAACGTCTTATGAAATTGTTGAAAATGGAGAATGATAGCCTCAAGATCTTGGGCCTTATGCATTGGAAAACTAAGACTTACAGTTGTTAATGCCCTCATCATCGTTTTTACTACCTGCCGGTGGCATTTACACATTTTTTATTTATAAGGACTATGTTCTGATCCTTATCCTGATTTCAAATTTGTAGATTGCATCAACATGTAGGCTTATGGTTAACTAGTTGTGATCTCAAGCAGCTTATAGTGTTATTGAATATCTGCATGATGAGAAATAATCGATTGTTCTTTCATGGTAAAGGTAGTGCAAAAAAAATTTGCTTCTACGTTTTCGTAGTATTACTGTGATTTTTGTGTGGTAGAATGGATTCTGGGGTGTTATCCACACACCCCATTAGGTTATCTGCTCTGCTTGTCGTTGCTCCAAATTGTTTTCATGAATTCAGTATCTTACATCCACAGTATGTTTTATTTCCTGAAAGCATTTTGAGATATAATACCTTCCTTTCAACATGGTGCAGGAAAGGTTGAATAGATCTCTGATGGTGTGTCAAGATAAGTATGAGGCAGCTAAGCTCCAGCGTACTGAGGCTATGCATGATTTGGTTTCCTGTGCTGACCAGTCAATCCAGGAAAGTATCAAGACTCTGCCACATCTTGCCAACAAGTTAAAAGCTTCCTTGGGAGTCAGGGACAATGGCTCCATGTAGCTTACTCTCCTAGTGGGATATCATTTTGTTATTGATTCCTTGTAGCTTTTTTATTCATCCACACATTTAACCCCATATGCAAATCAAATTGGGTGCAATTCAATCTTGCATCTCAAACAAATCATAAGGGTATTTTACTCAATATTTGAGAATTTCAGTCAACTGATGAATGTTGTAGTTTGCAAAAAAAGGTTTATCTGAACACGTCCATAGACTATTATTGTATTTATATATGGTTATCATTCGAGTACAGGTTGTAGTCATCAAATAAAGGATGTGTGTATAAGTCAAGAATGTTTAGGGTGGAAGACTTAAACCGGGTTCTCTCCTCTTTTGTCTTCTGTGAACCGCCACACCATGTGTGTTCTCTGATGAACAGATATTTTAACCAAAGAGGGAAAAAACATGAACCGAGTGAAAGGTGTAAGAGAGAGAAGGGAGTGAAAGTAGTTTTGGAAAAGAAAGAAAAAACATCGAAAAAAATGGTAAAAAAAAAAAGAAAGAAAAAAAACAAGGAAGGGCTACGTACATTGTTTGATTATGTAAGTTTAAAGTATGCTTTCTTAAAGCGATTTATACCTTTTTTCTTTTGAAGTTTGTATCATTTACATTAAAACTCAAAAACAATGAACTGGAATATTTTCTCCTTAACACATATTAATAAACTTTAAAATGATTTATTTTGTATTTTTGATAAATTAAGGACAACATCTTTTATTTCACTGGTGTGGTGTAATAAATGGAGACAATACAAAAGTAACTATAGACTCTATCTGAATTTGACCTTTAGAGTGTTCCTTGCATTTGTTTTTGTTCAACCTGTAAATGAGGCTTACATTAACTTATTCTTACTTCCCATTACATTTTCACCACTTTTAGGTCCATGGTTTACACCGGTTCCATGGTTTTTAAACAACTCGTTTCTCTCTCCATTTTTTTTTTTTATCTAATTTGCAATATTAATTTATTATAAGTGTTAAATTGCGCTATGATTATAATGTATAACATTTGTATATGACTTTTGCATGTTTTAAAAATTTTATTTTATATTCAAACTTTTACACATTGAAATGGAATACTACTATATCAATATTTTCATGCTAAATTGCATAGAGTTTAATTTTTTATGCATTCGAAAAGAATGAAAAGAGCTAATAGTTAATAATTAAATATTTAAATATTAAATTATATATATTTAAAATAACTAATGCTTAAACAAGGCATTAATGTGAAGTAACAGTGCTGAATGATGTTTTTGTCAATATGTTTAACTAATAAATATTCACTCAGTTTTTTTAATTTAAAAAATTAAAATCAATATCAATATTGTTTAAATATAATAAGACAAGTTTAAAACATATTACATTGAGCGGAAAAAATGTGGACAGTGAAAAGATATGCCGACACATTTATTTACATTTATTTGGCTAGTCTGTAGCTATTAATCAAAGGGAATATTCTTGTAGCCATTTTTTTTTTCTTTTACACATTATGTTACTCATATGTTTTAATCACTTCTACTTTTTTATTATTTCAATATAAATTTTACAAATATTTTTATTCTAATAATAATATTTAATTTTTAAATTATATTTTTTATCTTTTATTATTAGAAAAAAATTATACATATGTATTTGTGACTTTATGATATAAAAGGATACACTATTTAATAATTTCATTTAATATAATTTTTAATTGAAAAATTTTACCTTTTAATAAATAAGAAATAATGTATTTATTTAATTAAATAAGTAATTAAATAACTTCTTTTTAATTCAAAGTAATTAAATAACTTTTTTCTAAAATAATATTTACATTTTTTAATAATATTCTTATAGAATTATATATATATATATATATATATATATATATATATATATATATTTAACTTCTATTAATTTCATATTTTCCAATTAATTACTCATAAAAACAATAAAATTATATAAATAATAAAGTTATAAATATACATGTATATTTAAGATTGTATTATTTTAATATAGAAAAATGTAAATACACATGGAATGGATGTATATATTTTTCTTAGTATTATATAATATAAATTAAAGTATGTGTATATACTACTATTATATAACATAAATAACAGTTAATAATAATGTGATATGAAAATTTATTTAACAGGTATATTTTTTAAAAAATTAAAATGTATTAATGAAAATTAGAAAGATATTATTTTTCAGAAGAAAAACCCTTTTCCAACAAAAAAATTACTCGTACGTTTTCTTTCTTCGTACAGTTATGTCTTTAAAAAAGGTTGTTTAATTTGGAACTTCCCAGAGCGAAACAGAGATAAGGCAGTGCCACAGCGCCTTCACCAGAGTCTCGCCGTGGAGCTCTCCGCAGGTGATAACTTTTCTGTTTCACATTCAATGAAACCGAAATCTTGTGAAATTTCAATTTGGTGGCAGAGAACTAAAAATTATTATTATGGGTTCAGTTCATGGATTTTATCTTTGCAAACTCTGTATTAGGATTTAAATTATGTTTTAAGGAAGATAGACAACACATTGTTTCAACAAGTTTCATTTTTTGGTTAAATTTTTTATGGGTTTAACTAAATCATCATTTGGGTCCACTCTTTGTTGGTTAAAATTTTACCCAACTAGAAGAAATGTGTTCAAAAGATAATCTAACAATAGTTAATGCTTCCTTATTTAGTCTTATTTATGCTTCCTTTGTTAGTTTTGGTTTTGGTTCGTGTACTTTTGAATTGATGAATTAGTCCTCCAACTTTTGAAAATAAGAGACTTCAGCTCATGCTTTAACTTAACATTTAGCGATAAATTTTGACTGTCACAAAGAAAAGACTAAATTCACGAATTTTTTTGAAGTTTGAAGAGTAATTCGTCATCATGACTATGATTGACAAAATGTATGGGGGTATAAACATATTTTTTCGTTCTACAATTGATGATATTTAAAGTAGAGGATAATTGATTGCATCAGGTTTCAAATTTTCTATTGTTTTAACAGAGATCGTTATGTGAATATATAGTTGTCATATTTTTTTAATGGATGATTTTTTATAAGAAGTATCAGTATGGTTACTTGACATTTTATTCTTACAGGGTGCATTTTTTATCCTTAGAAAGGAAAACAATCTTACAGGTTCCAAGAACTGTGTGGCATATTTAATATTCTTCTGGCACACCCTCTCTTTTGGGGGTGGTTGGACAAAGAAAAAGACTGGATTGTAATCAGAGTACTGTGGTTACAATTGAAAGAAAGAATGCATGCAGCATCCCAAACTTTCATCTTAAATCTCACTCCTCGGGTTAATCCCTTTTCCATTTTCATTTGATTTTTTTTTTTTTAATTTTTTCACTTTTGTCTTGTTTTTTCTTTGTTGAAATAAGCAAGTCAGTAATGGTAGTTTATTGCTTGTTCTTTGGTAACATAAAAATTTTTGTTTTCAGGTTACCAGGTGCAAGCAGAGAGTAGATGAGAATACTGTGCCTATCCTGAATTATGGACATTTTGGTTTTTCATGGAAACTTAAAGCTGGTGCAAGAAATATTTTAAAAAGGCACTTCTGCTTTCTGAATTGTATTTCAAATTGCATAGGTTATTTGAGTCTATACTTAATCATACACAGCCATTTAAATTCCTTAAACGATTACACTGCAAAGCTTGGGGGCATCATGACATTTTTCCTCAATTATAATATCAGTTGCTCTGTTTACTTGATAGAGTTTGGTGTAGAAATTGTTCAACTATTATGGTCCAGTCTTGGTGAATAGTTAAAAAGGGTATCACATTTAATAATGTCCCTGAAAATTTGGTCTTTAACCATGTTCAGTGGTGTCATGCAATCCATGTGGCTGACCTTACCTGGTGGGATAAGGCTTCTGTAGTTGTTGTTATTGTATTATAGTCCAGTCATTCCTCTATTGCCTCAGTGCAGCTAGTTTTCTAACAGTTGTTGTCCATATGATTTTTGACTGAATTTATTTAGAAATGACACAAACTGATTTTGAAAGTCATCTGCTTTTTACAGGCAATACATTAAATGCCTTCCTGCTGCTGGTGTATTATCAGGTGCTGTTTTTTCTTTTCTGGCTGCTTGATTATTTCAATCATAAATCATGATTTATAAATATACAATTTCTCTTGGAATTTGATTTCCATGTTGTAGATGCCGAAATTTCTTCCAATCAGTTTGAGGACTTCTCTGTCTCTGTTGTTGAGAAGGATGATACCAGAGAGCTAAAGGTATCATAAAATATTTAATTGACATAATAAAAAAAGTGAAAGTATCCATAGAGAATAGAAAAAAAGGAGAGGCAAAGGTGTAACATGGAGGAGATAGACAATGATAGCTCAGAAGATGATGATGAGGTGGGACTATGGATCAAATCAATACCTTTTCTGAGAGCTAGTGCATTATAGAATGGAATGGATCACAGTGTGTAGGTAGAGGCACTAAAGCAGAAGGGTGAGTCAGCAGGAACACTTGTCGAGGCTAGATGGAGGCAGAATGATATGAATCCTGATCCTAACTCAGCAGTAATAAATTCATATTGGAGGAATAGGAGGTCATCAGCAGATAAATACAGTTTGAAGTAGTAGTGTAAAATGGGATAATGTCAATGAAAGTAACATTTGCAGAATTGAAATGGAAACTGTTGTGTGGTGTCTGTTGAAAAAGATGGGTGGGTGCCTTTTCTGAAGAGTTAACACAAGAATAACTTGGCAGGGTTTATCTTGTGATGTTGAAAACATGCTTAACAAAAAATGCAGGAGGATGCATTGAATAATATAAGAGAAAACTTCTAGAACTGGAATACATAAGTGAGTTGAACAGCTTTATTAGCTCTATTTTCACAGAGAATACTGCTGTGGTTATAGTTTAGTTATGTACACATGTATATACATCAACAATAAATGTGGACAATATCTTGAATTATCTGAAACATAAATATCTTTTGACAAAGATAGAGCATATATAATTTTTCTATTGATTTCTTTTCAAAAATTTTGGCAGCACTCATGATTGACATTTGCTTATAAATTTTGAACCCTCTTTGAACTTTTCTGTCCAGATAAGCGTAGAGGTATTTGGAAACAAAACTCAAAGGATATTTGATGATGTCTTTAAGAGAATGGTTGCAGCTGCACAACCAATCCCAGGATTTCGAAGAGTAAAAGGAGGTAGAGTATTTATGTGTACTGAGATATGAGAGTATTCTGTATGTAGTTTTATTTGTGTTATGTTTGGGGAGGGTGGGAAGTCTATACAAAGATAATGTGTTTCCTACTGTTCACAAATGCATAACATGCTAATCATAATCGTCATCATATAATTTAATACTTATTCCCCATAAGTGTTCACTTTTACCATGAATTTTGGTGGTGATTCATGTTCAATTTGTTTCTGAGCAAATTAAGGATGTTTGATGCATAATTTTGTTACTTAAGAGGATTAGATCCTGTATTAAGAAAGTGGAAAAAAAAAAAGACAAAAGAAGATAAAAAGTCAAATACATTTGGATGTAAATCTTGTAAATGATAATTATAATAATTTCATATTTTGGGTGTAAGATTCAATCTCTTTCTGAGTTTGAGTTTCTAGTTTACAGAATCTGTATGATATAATTTTCACTTTATATTTCTCAAATATTATATTAATGTACTAGAAGCATACAATTTATTTTGTTAAAAAGAATGGCTGGGGATAGCACTGCATTTTAAATGCAATAATAATAGTATGAGATAACTGATCTCAATTTTAATCATGATTATGATTTGATCAGCGAGGATTCAAATCAGTCATGAGATGCTAGGCAGTCCTTTGATTCGTAAACTTGTTTTCTCTTGCTAGAGCTCATCACTAAACAATAAAACTACTCCCTGATATTGCATACATGAATCCTTTTTAGCACAACAAAAAAATGATAATAATGACAGAACAAAAACTGCAATACAACTATTCAGCAATGATGATAGTAGTAACAGATAAAGAAAAACCTATAATGATAAATGTGAAAATAAAGTAAAAAGAGGTATAGGATTAATCCCTTGTGTATAATGAACACATAGGGTTATGTATTTATAGATAAAAAAATATAGAAAACGTATGGGCTAAGCCCGTTACATCTACCATTAAATATGATGAACTAACAATAAATATGATGAACTGATGGAGATTTCTGTGAATTTCAATTGAGTTCTCCAAATTGCAAAATCTTTTTTTTTTTTTTTTTTCCTTTAGGTTTCCTTGTCTTTGACTTTTTCTTTGTAACGTCTATATCAATAAATTGACATTTTCCTGTGCTTGTTTGATGGCCAACTGCTGCACTAACAACTTGAGGACTACCAGGAAAAACGCCAGATGTAAGTTTCTGTTATCTATCTTATTGGCAATCTTTTGTCATGTAATTTTTTGATACTCATAGATACTCTACTTTTTTTACTGTCTCCTTTACCACTAGAGCTATATATAATGCCACTCAAAGTCTGTATATGACAGGTTAAACAAATGAGACTTATATGTCTTATTTTTTGTTGAAGTATAACACCCCCAAAATATAATATCACACACACACACACACACACACACACACACACACATACACACACACACACACACACACACACACACACACACACACACACACACACACACTCACACACACACACACACACACACACACACAGCTTTCCTTCAAGAACCTTTGTACCAGTAAAGCCATCTGCTCACACACACACACACAAAGCTTTCCTTCAAGAACCTTTGTACCAGTAAAGTCATCTGCTCTAGTGTCAAAAAAAGAAGATCAGGTTCAGAAACAAACACTAAGCTAGCTCATTTAAATGTTGATATATCAAAAGAACAACTCAAATCATATATTGTCTACACAAAGGCAAGACAATACATCATTAACCACAATATATGTCAGATTATTTTTTATTAGTGTATTCTCATTATATTTTTAATGGGAGTTATTATTTTGTTGTCTCATTGTGATTACACAAAGTGTGGGACAAGTTTGATCCTGTGATTATTAATTACCCGCTAGCATTGTGTAAAGGTGATTATACTTGTATGCAAATTTAGTTCAACTACATATATGCAAATTGAAATGCTCTAGTCTTTGATATAAAGGATATCAATTCAATGTATGGTTGTATTATGTTTTGTGTTCAACAGATACCAAAAGACATTTTATTAGAGGTGCTTGGACCTTCCAAAGTTTTCAAGGAAGTTATCAAGAAGATAATCAACTCAACTATGGCTGAATATGTAGAGAAGGTATTTACCATATGCGAAATCTAGTTTTTCTTAATTTTGTCTTTCAAGAGTATTATGTAGGTAATAGCATAAAAGGGGAAAAATTAAGTATAATAATGATGGCCAGGGGGAAGATCCTTCTATGAATAACCACTCTGAATAAACTTGTTCATATTCTTCCATTCCTTTATACAAAGATCAATTAAAATATTAACAAAAAGCCTTGCAAGAAGCATCCCCCACAAGTTTTAGATCATAGGGGACAATGTGCACTAGGCAATAGATTTTTGGGAGTGATTGTGTAAATTTAATAATTCATGTGCCAAATATCATACCCTTTGATTTACTGATTGAACGGTCAAGTAATTAATATATGTAATCTAAGTAGTTGTAATGGATTCAACTTTGTAGTTGAATGTAAGTGTTTACACATTCAAAATTTGCTCTTTATTGTTGTGGTGTGTTTTGTTTGGACAATTTCTTCATTAGCACTCCAAAAGAAAAAAAAAAATGATGAGATGATTTTCTTCATAAGCTAAAATTAGTTTATGCATAGATAATTTGTAAAATTTCTTTTATATAATTTTTTAAAATTTTTATTTAGCTTGTAGATAAGTTAATTTTAACTTAAAAGGAACCTTATTTAATTATTTTTCTTGTTAATGTTTTTAGAAGTGCTTACTTAGAAATTTGTCAAAGCATATTCTTAATGGTTTAATCCCTTTGTGCTTTAATAAATGAGGAGTTGAGGGCATTCTATAACTTCAAAACAGTTTTTGGTTTATGCAAGCTATGTATATACCAAATCTACCCTACCATGTTTTTTTAAATTGCAATTTATAATTAATAAACCTTGTTCTCTTTCTAACATCTTTTTGATAGATAAGAACTTCAAACCTTCTGATTTATGTGTTAATACCAATTTTTCTGGAAAAAATAATTGCAGGAGGGTTTGACAGTTAGCAAGGACCTGAGAGTTGAGCAAAGCTTTGAAGATCTTGAAACTACTTTTGTAGAAGGGGAAAAATTCAGCTTTGATGTTGTACTTAAGCTTAAAAATTAAATTGAATTAGATTTATTTGTTCAAATTTTATCTGAGATTTTGCTTTTCCAATGTGATAGTCTTGATTTCCAAATATAAGTTCCTATAAAATATTGCTCTATGAAAAGAAAATATATCTTAATCTTACTCCTAAATTATTGCAAACAAATTTTTGCATTCTCAGTGTAGATTCCTCCTTAATTTAATATCTAATTCTATTCTTTTCTGCCATCTTTTTATGTTTATATCTAAATTAAATTTCAAGATTGTTTCAAATTGCACCACTATACCATATTAAATCAAATACAACTTTACAGAGATTTGGATTGGTATTCAATGTTAGTTTGGCTTTAATTTTTAATTATTAAAATTTAATTTTGATGAGTATTGATATAATTTTGTTATGATTGATTAAGGTTATAATGATCTTAGGGGCCTTTATCAGCAATATTTTTTTGTGATTCCTGATGATCATAGTTTTTGGAAATCATCATTCCAAAAGCAATGAAATTTGTTTAGAAATAAAAAGTAATGTGTTATTTTTATAAAAAAAATTAATTTGTTACGAAGTTTAATTAATTTGACAATATTCTTTTGGTAAAATTTGTATTTTCATTCGAGAAATTTAGTTCTCTATTTTATTATATGAATGTTTTTATCGGAAACTCGATTTCAAATAATTTCTGAGAAAAATGTAATGATAGTGTTATTTTTCAAAATGTAAATTAACATGTTATTTTTCTTTTAAGTATCTGGTATTTTTGTTTTTAAAAAAAATTGAACACTTAAAAGAATTATATAATATTTAGATTAAATTTTGTAAAATATAAAGATAGTTAAAATCGATATTATAAATAGAATTATTATAAAATTGTAAATCATTAAATTATAATACGGATAATAGATTTTACTATTATATATATATAATAGAAAGTACTTAAGGAATGTTATAAAATAAATAAAAAAGATGCTTATTAAAAATATCTTACTTTTATTTGATTTTGATTAAAATTAAAATTTGTTTAACTTAATCAAAAATATAACATGAATCATGTATAAAGAAAGACTCTTAATTCTTACTTAGATTTAAAATTTATTTTTAATTTTAATTGTATGGTGGTTTTTTTAAATTGAAATTGAAATTTGTATTTAATTAAGAATATGAATAGTACAATAAAGATTATTAATTTTTATTTAAATTTAAAATTTATTTTGAATTTTAATTAAATTAATTTTTAATTGAATGATATCATCACTCACAATTAAGATATAATAATTACATTAATTAAGATTAAGTTTGAATTGAATTCATTAACGAAAGAAACTAAAGAGTTAGTATTAAAAAAAAGTTGTAATTACACATTTTTTATAATTTTATTAGACATTCTATTTTGCAATTCTAGATTTTGTGTGTCGAATTTGAATTGTAAATACTATATAGAATTCTACATTTTATAATTAAAATCTCAATTCTGAATATGTTTTTCATAATGATCTTTTCACGTTAAGCTTTTTCAAAATAAATTAAATATATTTAAAAAGAGTGCTTTTCAATGCAATTGGATTATTTCATCCAATTATAAATATTATTGTGAAACTGTTAGAGGTTACTGCATATCAGGAAAATCTAGAGCATCCTACACATTATTACTTTCTTATGCTAAACAAATTATATACAATTTTAAAATATAGACTAGAATAAAATTTTAATTAAAACTAACACCAACATTTATTTTCAAATATATCATTTTAAATTTCATCATTATTCATTTTATTAATATAATAATTTAAACTAATTGTGATAAAAGGTCAAGGAATCAACCATACTAAAAGGACTGCTCAGAATTTTCAAATTGCTAGTTTGGGATCCAATGGCTAAGAAAAATCAAATTTACAATTATTCTTTTAGTTGTTGCGTTTGGAAGAAAAATAGCACAAGTTTCGGTCCAGATCCCAATCTGGGTCGGGTCGGGTCGGATGGTTTGGGTCCAGTGAGCGGTTCATTTAACATATTTAACCAGGTGTGTGCGCTGCGTTTTGAACGAGTTGAGTGACGCTGCGTTTTGAACGAGTTGAGTGAGCTAGAAGCTGAACGGTACGATGTGGAGAGTGGTGGTGAGCAGAGGCAGTTCGTTGATTTTCCGTCCGAATAAACGGAATCCTCTCTCCGTCACTGTTCGTGCGTTGTCCGCTCCCGCCGGTCTCTATGGCTTCCCTCATTTGAAGACAGCAAAAGGCTTTCAATCCTTCGTCGATGAAGCCATTCAAAGGTATCTATCTTATCGAATCGTGTTCCTCACACAATTAATGTTATTACTACTGTTTAAACTGATGCTAATGCATGAGTGCGTTTCAGCGTTTGTATTGTGCTAGGTTTGATATATATTTTCTCTTATTATGCGTGGAAGTGTGTTAAATTGTTCATAATTTATTATACTGGCTAATTCTCGTACTTATGTACTTGATAAACGGGCATTTGTTTCATTGTTTAGCCTAGAAAAGGTAAAATAGTCTACACTCAATTACTGTTGCTGCTGCTATGAATTTCGTATATGATCACTCCGTTCTTTTGCGCGTGTGGTTTAAGGTGTTGTCGTTCTAACCAAGGATTTTAATATTTGTTTTTTGATTATATATATAAATTAATTAGAAATTAGGTGAAGAGGAAGGATGTGATTGTCAAAAGAGTAATTAATGCTGTCTTGACTTTTTAAAATGACAGGTGAATACAAACAAAAACCTTTGCTAGATTTGACGCAGAGGGAGTATATGAAAACAATTTCCCTCATTATGCATTGACGTTTGTGGAATTGTTGATAATTTGCTGTACGAGTTAATTGTTGCATGCGTGTCTATCTGGTTGTAATGAGAAATGTGCTTTTGTTTTGTTGGTTAACAACTAAAGTGTTAAACAATCCGCACGTAATCTCTATTACTACTAGTAATGGTTCCATGACCACCAGGGTTGATTTAGATTTTTGTGGATTGTTAGGTCTGGAGAACTAATCAGTTACATTCGTACGAAACAGCCAGCTGCTGAAGTTATGCGAGCAATGGATGAGATTTCTGATACTGTAAGTTGTTTTAGTGAGAGTGATTGAGCATGGTGGTTGATAAAATCCCACCAATTTGATTGATTTGGAAGCTTGGTGCTCTGAATTGGGTGCTTTAAAAAATTTACATTGCCTTTTTTCTAAAACTCACGTGTAGATGATTAAGTTGTGTCGTGGAGATTTTAAAACTCCTCCTCTGTTTGTTATTTTTTAATTTATTTAGGCTAGGTAAATTGGGCTGCAATTTTAAGCTAAAAATCTCAACAGATAGGCATAGAGTTGTGTTAATATATTGTTTTCATTTCTTGTGTTTCTTTTTGTTAGAATGATGCTATAGTTATGTTTTTAAGTTGTTGGTCATGGGTTTGTGGATTTTTTTATTGTTGGATTTGTGGTTCTATACACACATATTTGTGTATGTATGTGTGCTATTTTTTCTATTGATCCTGAATCTTAATATTCACAATATGGTTCAATTTGTAATTCAAAAAATAGGCTTTCCAATTCACACTTTGTATCCCGATTCAACTATCTTGAGAATAAGTGCTTTACTTGTTGTAATCACTCTTTTACTCTCTTGTTTACATGTATTTCAATTTGCATGTTTCACTTCTCAGGTATGCTCTGTTGTCGACTCTGCTGAATTGTGTAGGCATACCCACCCTGACAGGTTCTCTTCTTGTTACCATTATTATTATTAGTATTCTAGCTTTTGCCCTATCAGGATTATGTTTGATACTTAACATTTAGAATTGGTTATAAATAAAACATTTTTTGTTGTTTAAATTATATTTTGGATTTACAATAAACAATTTAAACTCTGGTATAAGAATTTAGAAGGTTATTTTTAACTAGTCAATGTCTTTAAAAAAATTATTGGATTTAAAGATGGAGATAAGGGAAGGTGAGTTAAAAGAGATAGACAAATAAAATTGACTATACAAGGAGAATAGTTTGAGAAAGAAACTTTTTGGTTAATGCACCTCAGAAAGAGAGAGGAGAAAAATATATTGACAATCTCTGTTATAGAGAATGAGAGTCCTACACTAAGTTGTGAATTCTAATTTATAATATGAGTAGATTGTTGTTGTTGTTATTCTTATTATTAGTGGTTGTAGCAATTGGTTTCTCTTTTTAATTAATTCACACTGTTGTTGTTTTGTCTGGTAAATGACTGATGAAATCTTTGGCTATTATATTTTGTAATGCTTCTTTCATGATTGAAATTATGTTTCTGTTTTTTTTGGGTAAATCAGAGAGTTTGTTGAGGAGGCCAGCAAGGCATCGATGAGAATTAATGAATATCTACATGTGAGGTGACCGGTGATGCTCACTGTTTGTTTTTCTTTATTTTTATTGTTAATAAACTTAACATAAGCATAGCCTAAGAAAAATGAAAAATCATGTGCTGTTGCGTAAGTGTTTAAAGTTTGAGTGTGTGCATGGGCATAGCCATGTACTTTGGTTATATTTTCCTTCTAGTGTTCATGTACATGGCATAGCCATGCATGTGAGTGTGTCCACGCTATACTAATAGTTAAAATTTACTCAAAACGGTAGATCTTTTGAGACTAGTCAAATGACAGGAGTGGAGTCACAAAATTTTGTGATTTCTAGTGAATTTCAATCAATGGGATTGCGTTCGAAAGGATATGTTAGAGAGTGTATTGGTATCTTTCTCTAATTGATATTTTCTATTTGATAGAATGGGAAAGAAACACTTCTTGACCATTTTGTAGTCCCACAATTCTGAAGGCAAAGATCACATTTTAATTGTTTTATGTTGTTGACATTAAGTAGTAGTATTGATGAAATAGAATAACAGTACAGGGAAACTGTGATATTACTTTTTAATTTTATCCATCATTGTCTATGTTTATATTGTTGTGGAAAACAAGTTTGATTTAATACTGGAAGGAAATATGATCACTATGGCATTTGGTTAGGCTGTTGGATGGATTATTATCTGAATCCAAGTGGATCAAATGCTTAGTTCTTGTAAAGTTTATATGTAAGCAATAGAATGGCATTAAGGACAAAATCGTAGCTGGTTGGAATGCTGAAGTGAGACAGATTAGTTATGTCTGACCTTAAAGCCTGAAGAAACACCTTAAATTGAACATGAGTGCATTCAATTTTTTATCATGACAGAACTGAGTGTAGGCTTTAGAGTTAGCGACCAATTTGACATCACACAACCCCCTAAACCAAGAAGTATACTATTTGATTAAACTTGTTAATGAATCATGATTTGAGAAAAAAATCATGTGGTAAACTTAACCTCTGAAGATCTGGTCTTCACTCTAGTTCTATAAGTAAGATGCAGACATTATATTAACAAATGATTACTGAAGTTACACAGAGGTCTAACCCCAACACCTGTGCTCATTATTTTCTCGTTTTGCTATGCAGTATCTGAACACAAATCATGATCTATATGATGCGATTAAGAAAGCTGAGCAAGAATGTCATGTGCTTTCTGAGGAAGCTAAAAGGGGAGTGAGAAACTTACGTGTTGACTTTGAAAGGGGTGGAATTAATCTATGCTCTGGTAATTATTTTACTCTTAATTGCATCTTTTACTCACAATAAAGATCTGGGGAACTTTTATCTATAAATTGTTTCTTATGTGATGTACTTTCTTTGCAGAGAAATTAGATCGAGTGAACAAGCTAAATATTGATATTTCTCGGCTATGCAGAGAGTATGCTTATAACTTATATTGATGCATTGGTTGCAGTGACAATTCTGTTGCTTGTTATGAAAACTGAATAATTTTCTTTTATAGTGGAAGCAGTCTGTTTCCAAAACATAAGTTTATATATCTAGTGTCTTTTCCCCTTATTTTTCGTTTATGTTGGTAAACTGGTACCAATTCCACTGATTGAGGAATTGTAGGATAAATTACATGGGACATGATATTTTTCGAAGATAGGTTTAAGGGCTACCACCAAATCTTAATGAATGAAGCATACATCCATAAGATAACTTTTAAAACACATCAAGGATATTTCCAGTTCCTTGTGATGTTGTTTGGACTTTCTAATGCCCAAGCAACCTTCTAGTGTGCAATGAACTCAAACTTTACAGTCCTTTTCCTGTGTAAGTTCTTATTAGTTTTGACTTGTTTCACCCTCCGTAACAACTAGTTGCTTTTCAATTGGTTTTTGAGTCTTCCAGTGCCTCTAAGCTGCAAACGAGTGGCACAAGTGGTGCTGCCAGCATTGCAGTGTTTACCCTGTCTGGGTACTAGAGTTGTAGAGTGTGGTGGGGTGCAAGTACTTAGGATCCAATTGCAAGGTATGAGACTTGAGCCCCACATTGTAAGTATGGGATTCTAATGTGGGGTTTATTATCCTCCAACTGCAATAGATAACTTTTATGACATGGTTCGTGTAAGGTTCTTATCCTATCATTGCTATAAATTGTATCTGACTACTAATGATCATGCTTGTGAATGTTTCAATGTGATTTCAATTCAGACATTACTTCATTACTTATTCTCCTCAAAAGTAATCTGTTGTATGTTTGAATTAGGCTTACTTATTTTCTGATCTTGATTGGTTTACAATTTCTTGGTTTGGTTAGGTACAATGAAAATATTGTCATGGACCCAGGAACTGTTGATATATATCCTTCTTCTCGCATCCCCAAGAATTTGCATTATCTTGTAAAGCCTATACATCGGTCAGAATCATTAATAACCAAGGATTTATCAGGGTCCAGGGGCACCCTTAAAGAGAAAGGATTTCGGATTACAACAGACCCACAAACTCTTGCTTCTGTACTACAATATTCATCTGATGAAAAGGTATCTATTTGTCGATTTTTAAGTTTACCTTAGTATGCTGATACTACTAGTAAGGATTACTCACGAGTCCTATTAAGGACTGTCCAGTAAGTTCATGTGAACTAAAAGCATTTGTAATCACATCTCATCTTCTAAATAATATAGTATTTAGAGTCTAGAGTACTCATGAATTCTTCTAGTATTCTCAAATGATCCATGAAGTAATGAACTTGTTTTTTCCCACCCACTTTTTGAACTATAAATTAATGGGGATAAAACTCAATTCCACAGATAAAATGCTGCAGAACTTAAAGGTCTGAGCCTTTAAATGCCCAAAGGCTCCAAATAAATAAATAAATAAAAAATCAGTGAACTGGTCCCACGTACAATCCATTTGAACCTCTGTAATGACCAGTCAAAAACTGGAAAATCTAGTAAAATATCAGTTTAAACCAAATTATTAAAAAAAAATATTTTTTTATTTTAATAATCTCAACTTAAAAAATGTGATAGTTGAATAGAATTAACATTATTGCATTTTTTCACACATTTGAGGCCTTAACTGGTGTGAAACCTTGAGACTTGGAATGCATATTATGGAGTTGTTATATATTTTTTATTCCCATATTATATATTTTATTAAAATATTATTTTATTTCTAGTAGTTCGAACATTGAACCTTGAAGTAGTACTTTAACCTGTTCAATAATCAATTTGGTTTTAAAAATATTGCTATTAACTTCCCCTGTTATTTGTGGGCAACATGCTTTTTTCTTCAACCTAACTAACTCACTGCTGTAATTAACTAATGGATATCTGTCAATTTCTCTCTGTATTTTAAGGTTAGGAAAATGGTATATATACGAGGAAATTCTGTTCCACAGGCAAATGTTGATGTCCTCAAAAGGCTTATATCTGCACGACATGAGCTAGCTCAGGTGTGTATCATCATGAGGCACACTGACTCATTTTAAGCAGTTTGATTTGATTTGTGCCATAACATAAGTGTTCTCTCTCTTATTCCATGTTGCTGTTTGGTGCAACATGTTTTCTAGGTCCCCATCATGCATTTGTATGCTTGCTTAATATATTTGATACTTCTGGTGCTTTCAGTTTTTGGATATAGATGAATTTTATTTAGGAAGAAGAATATTAAGAAATGAGTTTAAGTCTAACTCAATCTCACAAAATTATTTATAAGGTGAGGATATTATAATTCAACCTTCACTTATATATTATAATTCAACTTTATTCCTAGATGTGGGATCTCCTGAACACTCTTTCACATCAAGGTATATACGTCTCAAATGTGAGACCAAATATAAGTGGAGGTATTTAACAACAGCCAAATAGTAGGTGAAACAATAAACTAAACAAACATTACTACTATGATAGATTCTGATATCATATTAAAAAGTGAGTTTAGGCTTAACTCACTAAACTCGCTTAAAAGATGACAATTGCACCCGATTTATATATTGTAATTCATCCTTATTTCTAGTGGATGTGAGAGTCCAACAAAGAAAAATTTGTTGATAGAGAATATAAAAAAGTACTCTCAAGAAAAGAAGACAAAGTAGGAAAACTATAACCTAAGAGTAATTTGTTGTAATTGCATTTCTCTTTAGTAATATTGACCAAAAAATTGCAAAGACAGAAGATTGCAACAAAAATTTCACCTCTTTTAGCAAACCAGAACCTTTGTTATTAGGAGGAAATGATCCTGGAATTTACTAGGACAGGCCTAAAATTCTGCAAAAGTCTCAAGCAGCTTATTACAAAGAAAAGTAGATGCTGGACAGCCCGAAATTGTAAACCCAGTTCCTAAATAGAACTGTAGACAATGGCTGTGTTAAGAGACAAAACAGGGTGAGCCTATCATCCAGGATATGGTTCATGATTTTAGTAAAAATGATGAGCATGACAACAATTCTATTCTGACATCATCGACACATCCTAATCAATCAATTAGTAGAGTTGCTCAAACTATTTAGTTCGAGTTGTATGAACGCATGTGTTTTCATACAAAAGAGACCAGTTTATCCGCTATAAAAGAATATCACATTGACCAGAGCTACAAATTTGTGGTCGTGGAGTCCAAGACAGATAGGTACGTCGCAAGATGCATAAATAATGGAAACAAATATCATTGGTGACTACGGGTTTCTTTTAGTAAAATTTGTCAACGGTTAAACATCAAAAATTTGAAGTCTCCCACACGTGATATTTGTCATTTAGGAATGTGCCATCTACTTGCATTATAGGCTTGTAATAGTTGAAGTCGTCAATGCAAGGCTTGAACACCCAATATATTTGGTCTAAGATGTGATGATCCTCGACACCGTCTACTATAATCGTCTATTATAATCGGATGACTGGTATATATTAGACAATAGTCTCCCGAAGTGATTCCTAAAGAGCTTGCAACCATCTTGGAAGACAAAATATGATTCCTCCCAGCCTCCGAATTGCATTTGCAAGAGCCTTTTGTTTTGCCTTCTAAGCTTTCTTGTATGAAACAGAGTAGCCGTAACGATTTTGGATTTCAGCAATTAGACTTTAAAAAGGAATTGATGGATTTGCCTTCACTGAATTGGCCACAATTGAAACAATTTGTGTTGAGTCCAAATTCATGTGGTCCTGAGATAGAACATTAGTTAAGCATGTGTGAGAGGCTTTGATTTCGTAATGTTGACGAATTTTACTGAATGAAGTCCGTAGTCGCCATTGACATCCGTTTCCATAATTTATGAATCTTGCGTACCTATCTACCTTGAACTCCATGACCACAAATTTGTAGTCCTGGTCAATGTGATATTCTTTTATAGCCGATAAAGTGACCTCTTTTGTGTGAAAGCACATGCGATCACACAATTCGAACTTAATAGTTTTAGCACTCTACTGAAAGATTGATTAGGATGTGTAGATGATGTCAGAATAGAATTGTCGTCATGCTCATTATATTCACTAAAATCATAAACCATATCCTAAATGAAAGGCTCATTGTCACAAAATGTTGAACTTTCTCCGACACCCTACGAAGCCATTAGCAGATGTGAATGACAATTGCACTGCACCTACCAGGCGTGAAATTATAGACGACAGTTGCACTACACCTATATTGATCACTTACTAATTATTATTCTTTTAAATCAAATTATTAATTTATTTTTTATTATTATCATTATATTATTTTGTTTTAATTTAAAATATTTTTTTTATGCTTTAATTTGATGACGTTGATTTATTATGATGTAATAAATAGTTGATATTGTAATGTAATGGTTAATGTGCCAGTTTATTGCCTCTTCGTGATAAGTAAAATGCTAGTGGCCTATAACTTGATCAAGTTATTATCACTGAATATTTAATATTATATTATTTTCTTTATTTATAAAAGTTATTATATTATTATTATTTTAGTTAAATTTGTTAGAATATTATTATAATTCAATTTCTATGAATTTAATTATAATGAATGTTTTCATTATTATCATTTAAATTTGTATGAATTTAATTAAAATTATTGTTATTATTATTTAAATTTATATGAAATTAATTATTATTATCATTATATTATTTTGTTTTAATTTAAAATAAATTTGTATGTTTTAATTTTTTTGTTATGGTTTTGTTAATCATCATTATTATTAATTTTTTTTGTTAAACGTAACAAACATAGTGTCAAATAATTAAAAATGGTTACACAAAAATTGGCTTGGTGAGAAAGTATTTTAATGAAAGTCTTTAATTGAAGTCGAAATCGCCAGCATGTCACTTCTATTTGACTAGCCTAAAATCATGTCTTACTAGAAGGATTTCTTAATTTGAAATTCTATCTAGTTGACACAATTTGTTTATTTTGGTGAAAAGAATAATTTTTTGCTTATTTTAGGCATTAGTGTGAAAAAATACACCAAACTGGAAAAAAAGCCGGTTATGTAACATGTCATCGGTTCTAATCCTATTAGGGACAGGTTTTATATAAAAGGTTGAAGTATTTGACTTCCCATGATTCATGGGATATTTAGATGAATAGTTGGTTGGCATGTTCACAAAGTCTCTAGGAGGACCGAAGATGGATTATATTTGTCATAGGTTGAGCACATACGACCTATATGCACGAGTTTGGATGGGAATGTTATAATTATAGAAATAAAGAACTGATCTTATATAATAAGAAATTTTGTTATAATTATAGAAATAAGGGCTAATCCTATATAGTCAGGAATATCTAGATTATATATGTATTATTAAGAACTTTTTTATTTATTCTCATATCATATCATTGTTATTGGAGGATATTAAATTTTCACTATTTGTTGTATTGATTCCTTTTCTCAATATAAATAAAGCACACATGCTGATTCAGAAACACACGGTTTTACCTAAATGTTTCTGTCTTCTCTAGAGTTAAACAGTTCAAAACAAATCTATCTCTATTAGGATAATGGGTAGTGATCTGATAGTTGGATTTACAAGTAAATGCACCTGGGAAGACAAGCATCAACATTCTTTTATAAGTATCATAAGCAGAATGAACAGATTCTAGTAAAAGCAAACAAGACTGTTGCCAAATGTTAAACGAATGTGATATTTCTGTTTTATGAATTATATTTGGAAAAAAGGAGATTAAGAGCTGAGTACATGGTTGTTACAATTATATATGGGGACTAATCCTATTATTTAAAGGCTATATGTCATAGTTAATATTAAAAAAAAGAAAAGTAAATTACAGGGTAATAAATCTGCACGAATGGAACTGAAATAATGAAATCAGGAAAGAGTATAATGTGCTCCAGCAATTGAGTAAGGTTTGAATTATCTTAGGTCATAATTTTGTTTTTCAATAGAAAACTGTAGAATGTTTATTTGTCTTTACTTTGCTTGATTATTTTTGTAGGTATTTAATAAATAGAGCTAACTGTTTATTCTATTTTGAATGTATAACATAATGATTTTTCCGTGTGATCATTTGGTGCAGATAATGGGGTGTAATTCTTACGCTGAATTTTCTATTAAGCCTAACATGGCTTTATCACCTAAAGTTGTAATGTCATTTTTACTCGAAATGAGCAAGATGGTCCAGACTAAGACTAGAGAGGTATAGATTCCTTCAAGGCATACTTTCTTGGGCATGAATAGCTGAAATCGTGTCCGTAACTGAGAATTATTCTCTTTTACTTATGATCTTAGGAGCATAAGCTACTAACGAAATTCAAGAGAGAGAAATGTGGTCAAAGTGATGGAGATTTAAGGCCATGGGATGAGACCTATTACATGACAATGATGAAGTCCTCTGGTTATAAATTGAATGCTTCGGTAATTAAAATGTGACATGTTTTGTTTGTCATTAATACTTCAACATATTCATGTTTGTATTTTCACATAAATGCAAAAATCATGTACGCAGGCTGTAGGCTCATATTTTTCTCTCTCGAACTGTATTGAGGGTTTGAAGGTGCTGGTGCAGTCATTGTTTGGTGCAACCTTTCATAGCATCCCTCTAGCACCTGGAGAATCTTGGGATCCACATGTGCTTAAACTTTCTCTTCATCATCCCGAAGAGGTATTTGGTGCAAAGAAATTTTTAAGTCATACATTATATTTATGTAGTTTAAACTTTTTTATATAACTTATATTTAAGAATAATACAAAGGAATTAGAACTATAGAGAGTGAATTTCCCTCTCTTAGGATCTCATATTTATATTAGCTTTAGATACATCAGATAAATGTATGAGAGGGAAGAGAAGAGAAACTGAAAAGATACATCCATGAACTAGTTGCAGCTCAAAGCACAGAACACCTTTTCAATAAATTCTATTTAAGACTATTTAATCTAACACTCCACCTCAAGCTGGAGCATACAAATTGCATGTGCCAAGCTTTGAACAAATATATTCAATACGAGGTCCTCTCAAGGATTTTGTTAGTACATCTGCAAGTTGATCATTTGTTAGTACATGGCACCTTTACAATAAATTCTACTTAAAGACTATTTAATCTAACACTTACATTGTTGAATATGAATTCTATATTTTTTTGGTCCAAATTTCAGTAAATTTTAATCTGTAAGGACCCTTAAAAATCCTAGGTTGGTCAGTTATCACATTATCTACCATTGTTTGAAAAAAGAACGTCAGCTCTTTGACCAATGCCGTTACCTTCTTTTTGCTTATACTAAGTGGGAGAGTGTATGTCATGTTTAAATATGCACGATCAGACAACTGACAATAGTCAGTTGTGTTATCAGAATTGTTATTGCAAAAACATAGTATCATCTACACTAGCTTCCGTTTCTCCACTGAAAATATAAATATGAGATATCTATTCAATTAATTTAGCAAAGGAATTTCACAAACTACAGAGACACTCTCATGCTTCTTACTGTTTCCGTCATTTTCTCTCTTACACAAAACACAATTTTGTCATACTGTGAAGTAAATTTGATGATTGGCCTCACTATGGTGGGATTATCAGATTCTGCATCAAACTGTAGTTGGGACGAGTAGTAATTTATCAAACCACTCCTTAAGTGCATAATTCTCTTTTTTTTATGTACTTTCTCAATTTCTCTCTGAGCTCCTTTAATTGTCTTACTATCCTAATTAAGTATTGCTACAGTCCTGATATTTTTTAGTTCTACCAAGATCTTATACTTTTTTGGGCCTTACTAAATTTATGTACTGCTGAAGATTTGACACCTCATGTTTATTACATTGTCGGTGATGATTGACATCAATAATGGTTTGCCTTTTTTTTTTTTTCTTAATTATTTAGTTTGAAGACATTGATACTCAAACTCATTTCAGGGTGACTTGGGATATTTGTACCTCGATTTATACTCGAGAAAGGGAAAGTATCCTGGTTGTGCTCACTTTGCAATAAAAGGGGGTCGCAGAATTTCTCAAACAGAATACCAACTTCCAGTATGTGAAAATTTCTTTACACCCAGTTTCTTACTCTGATTGAGGCATCTAACTAGAAATATAGTTTTCTCTTTTTGTCACACGTGTTGTTCCTTTTATGTGAAAATTTTCTATTCCATTTATAATAAGGCCTAATATCAGTGAAAAGAGAAGAGATGCATGCATCATCCTCTTGTGGAAAAAACGTGATGCTTGGTGATGTGATGTGAGACTAAGGGAACAACACTATAGAGGAGGCAGACTTCTTATTCTTTCTAATTTATGCTTTGTTCTGATGATTTTGCAGATTGTAGCTCTTGTTTGTAACTTTTCGGGTTCTCAAAATCCATTAGCTGTAAGGCTCAATCATTGGGAAGTAGAAACTCTATTTCATGAGTTTGGGCATGCTCTTCATTCTTTGCTTTCAAGAACGGTATCCTCTTGAACTTATGAAGAAATAGTTGCATTACAAAATAAGGATAAAGCTGTATGACGTCTTAGAATCAAAGATAAACATCTGTGCAAGTTGGATTTTGAATGCCCCACAACTTTTGTACCCTTTTCTTTTTCCTTTAATAATATGTTTCATTTGACGGTAGATGATTGGTGGATTTTGGAGTGCCAGCATATTGATGCCTATGATGAATTGTTGATGATATAAATAAATTATTAGTCTTCAAAGTTAACGACTTTTACTTTTGTGATATCTCTAAAATAACTGTGTTATAGTCAGGCTGTAAGGATGTCCAACCCTTAAGCATGTGATAATGTTGTAAAACCAATCCCCCAATTTTAGGGATTTGCAAAACCATGGGGATTAAAAACCTGTTTACATAACTTACATAGGATGTTACCTACCTAGTTACTATTATGAATAACTACAATATATGAGAAATTTCAACAATCTTATTGTGTGAATAACCAAAAACTACGTAATAAATAAGATTTACCCTTGCGCTTGTTAATTTAATGATTGTCTTCTGTTTTACTCTTCATTCACGAGTTGGCATTTTGCAATAATAGGCAGTTGTAACTGACATACTCTAGGCCTTGATGATTCTCTGACCTTTATATAAAACTTGTGTAACAGAGAATCATCATCTTTGTATCATTTCATTTCAGTTCGATAAAATGAAGTCAGAATAATTTTCTCCTTCTCTCAAAATCTAATACTAATATTTATGGAAGTCAAATTCTTCTCATCAAGTAATATGAAGGCACAAGTATGAACATGATTTGAGCAAATTGAATTAATATTTACTAACATAACTAACATTTTTTTTAAAATCATTTTGAAATTCTAATTATATGAACTCTCTTAACATATTGTTTAATGAACTAAAATACCTTTGCAAGCATTTCTTCATAATCAAAATGTTTGAAAAGTGGTTACTGCTGTCGTTTTTGTAATGAGATGATGCAATGTTCTTATTGTAGGACTACCAGCACTTTTCAGGCACCAGAGCGGTTCTGGATTTTGCAGAAATACCATCCAATCTGTTTGAGTAAGTAGAATGCTTCAAAAACGATATTCTTTAAGTCTTAACCCTTAAATCAGGGTGGTAAATAAAATATAAAAGTTTTGGATGAATTGTTTAATTGGATGATACTCGCTGTGCAACTGCCTAGTTTTCTATGATATATGTAATTTGGTTTGATTTTGCAGAATTAAGCTAATATAATCTCAGTCTTGTAAAACCGTATTACCTTAGCCTCTTGATTTTTAATGAAACCCTGATTTAGTCCTTTATATCCACCGTCGTCTTCAAGTGTTCCTGAAATTTCAGTTTTCTGAGTTTAACCATGACATTCAGAGACTCCTTGATTTTCAATTGGGATCTGCTATCTGAATGTCATTATCCACCAGCAGAACAAGATGAGAAAATGTGTTATAGAAAGGTCATGTGGCATATTATACCCTGCACGGCACTAGGGTAGTGCTGAGTATTTTTTTCACTCACTGACAAATGTCAACTCTATGTCTCTAACCCATAACGTGGCCCCTGACATTTAAATTTGCTATAATTTTGTTAGTAGCTAAACGCATAAACACACTTAAGTTGTTTTTAATGTTGGAAATTCACCTTAATCGTGGCCACTCCTAGCCCACTTTAGTTTCAGCCTCTTTTGGGGATGCCTTATTGCAACCTCGGTTGGTGGTTTAGTTCTACATTGTCTAGAGTTACGGTTTAGATAGAGGTTACAAAGTTTGGTTAGTTCTTATCTTATAAACCAGTTTTGTACTTAGTTGTTGTTGTTTTATAAGTTTAAATTCCGAGAGTGATGGTTCATTGTATTATTCTAAGACTGCATGACCTTGGTATTAGTGTGGTCAATCAATCTGTCATGGTCCCATGTAAAGTCGCCTTTAGGCAGTTGATAAGATTTTCCAAAATTTGAAGGCTAGTATTGGAGAGGAATGATATTCAGGAGAGAAGGTAAATTGTCCGTGGACTATGTCATGTCAGTTGTAGATTGTGGGAGATTCACCTCCGATTACTGCATGTTTCTCAGAGGAAATATAGTAATGGAGGAGCAAAAAGAAAAATGTAGTTGGGTTTAGTGCTGAAGCATAATTTCAACCTATGATGCATGACAATGTGACGGATTATGGATGAAGATGATTCACAAAATGAGGCTGTTTTGTGACAACAATTTAGCCATTAGTATTGCCCACAATCCAGTTTCACATGGCAAAACAAGGCATAGAATTTGATGGGCACTTTACTAAAGATAAGTTGGATGGGGCCCTAAGCAGTAGGTGTTTTCATCAACGGGTGCTCCTAATGTAGACTCAAATAAAGGGTTTGCAATATAGGATCTGTCAAACTAAGTGTAACAACCAAAAATCAAACAATAGAAACGTGATCTCTCTCCATAGGTTGTCTTAGAAACATCTAAGATAAGGATTCAACTAATTGGATCATAGAAATCACATAACGACACAGGAACAATAGAAATAGGACCAAACCCATATTTGAACTGATAAAAGAAATAACAAATTGAACCAATGAAAGAAACAACAAATTGAACCATAGAAATGATAGAGAACATCAATATATTCAGTGGAAGGCAATTGGAATCACAAAAGGAACCAACCAAGAATCATAGGAACTCACGGATTAAATGACATAAATGGGTAAGGAACCCATTTTTGGTTCCCTAAGCATCCCAGCTAAGTAATGAATAAGTAACAAAGGAAATGAAAAACATAGAATAAGTGCAAAGGAAAATTGTCACTTCAATGTGAGAAATTTGTATTACAACTTAGACTGAGAATGTTTGTTTCAAAGCTTAGGCTATGTTGTATGCAAACACTCCATAGCTTATTCTTGGATGTAGACAATTTATCTATGTAGTCTTATTCTAGAAACCAAACAAAAATATTGATTTGTAAAAATCTTTAAAAAGTGAAAATTGTTTATTTTCTTCATACAAGCAAAGATTTCCTATACAAAGAAGACAATCATTCTTGATGTTCTCTCCCAGGTCTCTAGTCATCCCCCTAGTGATTCTTCCTTGATAATTGTTGTATTCTTCTAGGAGTCTTTCCTTTGTTCCTTCTTTAGCTCTAATTTTAGTAATTACTCTTTTCAAGCTCTTTAGTGATCTCGTCTTCATCCACGTCCTCATCAGCTCCCCATTGCTAGACTTTAAGAATGTATTGGCAAGTTGTCAATGATTAATATACATTTACTAACTTGTGGGGAGTGTTCTATTATTGCACATATATGGGACGTCATCTTCTGATAATTTAGAAGGGCGAGAGTTGCTTCTGAATAAATTTGGTTACCTCTCATTTCTGATATAGGTATTACTTTTCACGACAGATACTTTGCATGGGATTATCGAGTTTTGAGAAAATTTGCTAGACACTATTCAACTGGTGAAGAAATTCCTCAGAAGTTGGTGGAGTCAATGCAGGGTGCCAGGGATATGTTTGCTGCAACTGAACTGCAACGTCAGGTTTGTTATATTGTCCTTTTCTTTTCATGCCTGTGTAGGGGAAACATTGGTTGTCAGCACATAAGCATAACTTGATTTTTCTGTTTGTGAAGGATAAATAGTTTACATAGTTTAACACTTTAATTATCTTTTTTTGTCAGATCTTCTATGCTCTTGTTGACCAGACACTTTTTGGAGAGCAGCCACTCCCTCATGGTGATATTAGTTCTGTTGTTGCCGAACTGAAAAGAGAGCACACCAATTGTGAACATGTGGAAGGCACGCATTGGGAGGCCCGATTCAGTCATCTACTTAATTACGGTGCAGGTGTGTCCGAAGTCTGAATTTTCTTATAATTCCTTGTATTAGTGATGTTTAGCATATCAAAATCTCAATATCAGTCGTCCGAGAATGACAGAACTTGTTAGTTTTGAATTAGCAATTACCTGATTTCCTTTTGGTGAATTGTTTTCCTCATTGTTGCACTTCTTATTGGCTGCATATTTTGAATTTTAATTTTGAATAATAATCCACTGGTATTCGTTTTAAATAACCCAATGCTAATGATGCCAGAAGTTATATTTATCTATGGATGCCACCAAAAAGTGTTTGCCTTCAACTTGAATTTCTTCATTTATTGTGCAGGTTATTATAGCTATTTGTATGCTAAATGTTTTGCTGCAACCATATGGAAGAAACTGTGCCAGGAGGATCCACTTTCATCAACTACAGGATTTGCTTTAAGAACAAAATTCTTACAGCATGGAGGAGCCAAAGAACCAGATGCCTTGTTGAATGATCTAGTGGGGGATGGAATATACAGGCATCATGAAGGAGGGATAATGCCTGATATTTCATGTCTTTGTGATGAAATGAAGTTGGTTGAAGAATATCAGCAGCAGGTCCATTTGTTGTGATTTTAAGGAAATAGGACTTGACTCCACTAGCTAGCACTCAGCATATTTTCCTCAGGGACACCAAATAGTCGTACCATTCAAACTATCCTGTCAAAATTTGTAAGGCTTTGTTTTGGGCTCTGTGTCTATTTTGTTTATCATATGAAAAAAAAAGAGGATCCAATTTTGATATAAGGCACAATTTCAAGTTTCAATACCTATGCACTCACATTGAAAGAAATGAAGTGAAGAAACAATTCTACATGGCACATCTAAACACAGGTTAGACCATAGACCTGTTAGAGAATTGACACTATTGTGCAGCTTTAACAGCTATCATAAACTCGTTAAGGGAGAAAAAATGAATAAAAAGGGAATATGAAAGAAATTAACGGTAAAGAGAATGTTGTCCTCATAAAATGACTTGTCATTGATTCCAAGTCTCACAAATGTCCTATTATGATGTTCATGTTTCTAATATTGCGTTGATGAACTTGTTTGCCATGGCATTAGGGAACGTTGTAATCAGTGGCGGGATAGTATTCTAAATTTTCTTAACTAAGAGGTGTTCTTTATTTTATAAGTTTGTTTCTTGAGTAGGTTTTGCTTTAGTCTTTCTACTCTTTTGAATTTCTTTTTCTTATTGTTATGCTATTTGGATATAATGCAATAGGATATCAACCTTGTTGGAATCATGTGTTATATTGGTATGCTCTGCATAAAAAGGCCTCACAGATAAGTATATATTTTTTATTGTCATATTTTTGAGATTAAGTATTTTGATTCTTACAATTCTCGAAATACAACTTTACTATCAATATGTATTATATAAAATCAAAATTAATAAAAGATTTTGTAATTTAATTGTTGATTGATATATGTTATCAATAATATAATGTCAAAACTTAATGACTGAGCTTTAAATGACAGTGGTTATTAGATTAAACCCATCCATCTGCATATAATGGTGTGATGAATGCTTAGGTTGCCTTAAGTTTGAAATTCTCTTCTTATCTCAAGTGGAGAATTTTCATTGATATTTTGTGCTAGAAATCGTACATGGGTTTCTCTTATCCTTCTATAAGGTGACATTCTCTCACCCTTCCCTCTTGCAATTTTTAAATTTCTTTTGTTTTTTGTGATAATCTTTTGTTATGTTACAAACTTTCCATGATTTTCAAGTGACTTGGTAACTGTCCTTCCTTTCAAACTTCGGAAAATATGCATTACGTGATGAAAAGATATCAATCAAAAGACAGAATACAAAAAATGTTCAAGGTGAACAAAACATAGAAGTTCTTCCTTTCAAAAATAATATGAAGATATATTGTCTCACATTCTTATAATAAATAAGAGAAAAAACAGAGGAGTGACATCTTTGTTTCATTGTGTATATCTGTCAGGAGAATCTTACATTGTCTAAAACGTGGAATCGAAGTTCGTTATTGTCTGTAAAGAGAAACAGAAGACAAGTCTCACATTGAACAAATATTTCTAACATACTTGCGCTGATCACATTGAGTTCGGATGCCACGATGCAATTTCTAATATATTTATAGCTGAGGATACTCAGATAGATAAAACGGTAAATTCAAAATACCTTTAACTTCACAAAAATTATTATTATATATTTATAGGTGCTAAGTGATCGATAGATTTACGTAAATTTTTTTATGGTTTAGTCCAAAATTTTAAGTGTAGATCTCAAATTTAAAAAAATTGATCTACTTTTGAAGAGTACAAAATTATTCAATCACATGAACTAAAAGTATATTTTTCAAAAATTGAGAGATGAAAATAATTTTCTTTTTAAATCATGGAAACCAAAATTACGTTCATCCTAATTTGAAGTATTAAAAAAATTATCTTGTACCTTTTCCGTATAACATCTAATATCACCACGTACAAGAGAAGAGTTGACGAACTAGTGCACTAAGAATCTTGTACTGGTAGTTGCATAAAATGTGAATCACGTGTCACCTAATTATTTTCCTCTCTTTCATTCTGAAACATGCTGCCTCTTTCTCTGCTTCAGTTTCAATATCTATTGAATTGGGATTCCATTAACATCAACGACATGAACACGAAGATTGAGGCAGAGTCAAGATCAACGACGTCTTTCACTGATTTTCTCAATCGCATGCATCACCCTGCTTCCCTTGACCTCGTTCGATCCATCAAGAGGCAACCACCACTTTCACTCTATTTTCCTTTTTTCTGTTTTGTGCTTCTATTAATTCTGACGGCAAATTATTTTATCAGCTTTATAGTATCGTTTTCATTTTACCAACCGAAACCTGAAAATGATGGGAAAAGAGTTCAAGATTTTTTTCTGTCAATGGAAGCTGCAATGAGAGATCATCCACTGTGGACAACTGCCTCTGAAGAAGACATTGATTGTGCCATGGAGGTTCGTTCATCAAATAATCATAATCCTACAATCATAATCCTGTAGCAGACTACATCAATTTAATATATTAACAAATCAACAGAGGTCTATTTACAAATGTGTTAGAATGAAAATGATTTGCTAGAGAATTTTCTTACAATGTCAATCAACCAGAAATTACCATCGGTAGGTAGTTATTTTGGGAGAAATTCACCATAATTAATGATTTGTGATTGAATAACAGTACAAAACGACTTTATATTATCAGTGTTATTTGTAAGGATTATTATGTAACTTCCTTAGTGAAAGTTATTAATGCAATACTGCCTAAGTTGATATTGACTCTAATTCATTTTTTAAACCAGAGCATAGTGATATTTCTGCTAGCATTTCAACTTCGAGGGCATGTTTTTGATTTAGTATATGAATATGACTGCATTATGTATTTAATCTGCAGGGTTTAGAAAAATATATCATGATTAAATTGTTCTCTCGAACATTTTCTGCTGCTCCTGAGGATGCAAAGATTGACGATGAAATCTTTGAGAAAATATGCCTGCTCCAAACCTTTCTGAAGCCTGAACATTTGGATATACCGCCAGTTCTTCAAAATGAAACCTCATGGCTGGTATGTTTCATTTGGACCCAAGATTAAATTTAATTCTGATAATTTTTACCTAGTCATCAACTATTACATTGAATAGGCTTTGGCTTAGACAAATTATGCTATTACTTTTTCTTATCGTGTAGCTTTTAACGCCTGTTCATAATAAAATTATACTTTAATATGTCCATTGAAGGAAACTGTCCATTTGTTAGCATTGGTGAGACATGGAAAGAAATTTGTGGGGATAATGTTATTTTCAGCAGTAGAACACTAGCAGAGAAGAGAAGAAATGACACTTTTTCTATTCTATCTAATAAGCCTTTGAAAGCAAATTATTTCCACTCGTGGTTGGTATTCGTTAGGGTAGAGATGAAATATAAAACCATTTTAGTGTTTTAACCTAATACTTTGAGCTTTTAAGGTTTTACTTCCTAACCTAATATCCTCTACAATTAAGTGATCTAGATCATTGGAACTCCTAATCTTCTAATAGAAGTTAGAAAATTTTCTCCTATCTCTATCAATACGAAGGAATTATGTCATTATTGTTCAAAACGATTCTTCTGTTATTTCTTTTATATTTTGTTCGCTAAAAATACTATAGTAGTTGAATTACTGATACAGAGAAGAGTTATGGCTTAAAAACTACTGCGAAAAACTATAATTCATTCTACTAAAATATATAAAAGTCTTTTATATGATTTTAGTAAAATTGGAAAACGTTAAGCATGTAGAATCGTCATTGTAAATGAATGTTGCTAAAAAGTTGGAATAATATGACAGTCAGTGCTATTAGAAGAATGATAGTTTCATTTCAATAAAGTGCCATTAATATGACAGTTTCATTAATAAAGTGTTCCATATTTTGGTTGGAAAAGATGAATAAGATAGACTAAGATGAAGTGATTATTTGATTCATTTCAACCACAAAGTGGCATTTAAGCAACATAACAAAATATTCCCTTCATTAATAAACTGTTCCATATTTTGGTTGGAACAGATGAATAAGATAGACTAAAATGAAGTGATTATTTGATTTATTTCAACCACAAAGTGGCATTTAAGCAACATAACAAAATATTCCCTTCATTAATAAAGTGTTCCATATTTTGGTTGGAAAAGATGAATAAGATAGACTAAGATAAAGTGATTATTTGATTCATTTCAACCACAAAGTGGCATTTAAGCTACATAACAAAATATTCCCTTTATTGTAAAAAATGACTAAGGGTCTTGTGCAATGCTAACTGTCACGGGAATAGGAAATTCAGCACTTCTCATACACAACTTCAACATTGTAAAGGTACAAATAACTAGCACAACATATAGATCAACTGGCTTAGCTACTGCATCTACAACTTTGAGGCTGCATCTTTATCTAAGAACCATTTCAACTCCCCTTCAGGGGAAACCAATCCAGCAGGAAGCTTATCAGGATTTTGAGATTTGCCTAACACGGAGTGAACCACATCTGCTTTACCCTTGCCAGTCACCACAAGTGCTGCATAAGCAGAGGCATTAATCACCGGAAAAGTGAAAGTTATTCTCTCTGGAGGTGGTTTGGGGGAGTCCTTGATGAAGGCAACCCATCTTTTATTCTCCTGCACAAGAGGATGCCCAGGGAACAAAGAAGCCACGTGCCCATCAGGGCCCATGCCCAGCAGCACGAGATCAAATTTTGGAAATTCACTGGTCGGTGAAGAAGTAATGACACCGTTATTGACCAATTCTCTTAGACGTGTCTCATAATCATTGGCTGCTGCCTCAGCTGAAAGGGTATCATTGATTGCATACACATTGTCCGGAGGAATTGGTACCTGCCACGGGAACCAAGATGGAAGTATCAACATGTTAGTTTGACAAAAAAAACAAAAAAAAGCTGATGGAAAACTAGGAAGCCAGACAACATAATCTGGTCATGTGTGTCATCTTAAAGAAAACTACACAGAAAAAATATAGCTCATAACTTGAAATTGAAGACAATTTTTTTCCCTCTCTTGCACCATTTCATAGGAATGAGATATACACTCAATAAACATGTCAAAATAAAACCCTACTATGCAGCATCCTACAAAGGGGATTCATTCACCTGATCATCCACAATCAATTAATCTCTCCATGAAATGGTTACAGCCTGGTACTCATCCATTTACTTTCACAACTTCGTATATATTTTTAGCTTCCTGTGATATTTTCATAACATTCAGGTTTGACATGAATTAGTTTAAAGGAATTGTTTGGTTATAGGTTGCACTTATTTAGAAATCAATCTTTGTTAAAAAAAAAATATAAAGACGAATGGAGATTAAAACTAAAGAAATACAATGATAGAAAGCAATATGTCCTGATATAAGGACTAAAACTTAAGTTTTTTTTATGAGCTTTCTGGTGGCACATGTACAAGTTAAATGATTAACTGATTAGTTTAAACTATTACTTAGAGAGAAATTATGGCCATACACTCTTTTGAACACACTCTCTTTCAGCTGAAATTAATTCAAAATCCAAAATTTTGTGACCCATTTCTTATTCGATCAGTCTCTCTCGTATCTTTCTAGATTTCAATATATTTTAATCAATTGTAAATAGTATGCTAGAAAAAAGTTTGATACTAGTTTCCAACACTCCTCCTTTGCAGAAAAGCAAAATATATGGTTAGCCTGTTCCTGGTTATCAATACATTTTAACCAAGTATACCGAGTATGTTAGAAAAAGTATGTTGCTACTTGCTAGCGCTCCACTTTCTTAGAATAGTTAGATACTGTATTAGGTCCTCCCCTCCCCTAGTTTCCAACAAATTTTAACCAATAGTAGACACTATGTTAGAAAGTGTGTTACTACTTGCTAGCACTTCCTTTTCTAGATTGATAAAAGACATGGTTAGACACCCCCACCAAATGGAGTCAGACTCCAGAGCTTGGTTGCACCCAAAACCGAGTGTTTGTTTGAGATAGCTTGACTCTTTAGGATTTGAGGGTGGCTTCAGCAAAAACACATCCACATTTCATGTGGTATGCGATTCCAAAATGGGGTTCGGATCCATACACATGGACTGTTTTAACAATGGTTTCAATTCAACTTAAAGAGACACATAACCCTGAACTAATCTCCTTCTTTTCATTTATTTCTCAACATTAACACCAACACCTGACGAACATAAAACATTCAAAAAAATTTGAGTACATGTTCAACCTAAACAAACCATTTTCCAACATAAAAAAAAAAAAAACACAAGTAAATATACCTTGCAGAGAAGCCCATCTAAAGCGAGCTTGTAGTTACTATCATCATGAGTCTTAGGCACGACCCTCTCATCCAGCCAAAACACTTGCCATTTGGACCATTCAAGAGAATCAACATAGGGCGGTTCCAGCAATTTCCTGAGAATCCAAAACAAAACACATTCACATTAATCCAATTCAATTCAATCGAATCATGCTTAGGCTCATAGTAAGAACATTTTTCTACAAAAAATAACCCTCACCCGAGATACTTGATCAAAGAGCCACCAGACAAGCAAACAGTAAAAGCCCCCCTCTCCGAAGTGAATTTATTGGATAGATCGGCGACGTATGTGGCCAGAGAGACGGCAAGATCCTCGCTTTCAAAGACCTCCACGGCAACTTTGTTGGTATCCGCCATCGATGCTTTCAACGGGACTAGAAAGCCCTTGGGATTGACGCTAAGACCTTTGAATGCGAGGGGGCGAGAGAAGATGTTCGTAGAGGGTAGATGGAAGTTGGTGTTGGGGAAGGAAGAGAGTTGAAATCGGAGAGTGTTTGTTGAGAGTGTAGAACAAATACAAACCATAGCTCAATGGGTGAGTCTTCTTATAAGCGCACCGGAAAAAAAAAATAAAAAAAAATCGATCGATTGTAAGCGCACAGTGGATGACTGAAACAAATCGAGTGTAGTATACGGTTTAGGGTTTAGGATAATAAGTATATTAGTGGTTGAGCTTGATCAAAAATTTTGAAAAGTCAAAAACTTGAAATAAATTTTTAAAGAGTCAAAATATAGTTATAAGTATATATACTAAATATTAAGTTTTACAATGATAATTTTCTTTTAATAAATACTAAATTCATAATACTAAACCTACATTAATGGTTGTTTTTATTATATACAATACAGAACAAACTTTAACAATTTTATCAAATATTACATGTGTTAAGTTTAAGTATATATTAAACCTGCATGTTATTAAAGCATATACTTCTTTTACAGCATATTATTCTCAAGAATTTTTATATATTAAAAACGAGTTTAATGACTAAAAATTTACCTAACAATTTCTAGGAACAAAGGAAAGCAATATAGATCATGACAAGGAATTTTAACTTAAAAGAAAAACAAATTCTATTTGTTTAAAGGCACAAGACAGTTAAATCATCTATACAAGAATTGACAGTATGACCTTATCATAACCAGAAAACAGTCATAGATAGTAAGCATATGTACAGATTTTCAAACATCAATCAATAACCAATCAATGCTCCAATTTAGGGGAGAGTTGCATGACAATTTATAGAGGGCCCAAATACTCCATAGGATCTTGAGAAAAGCAAACGAAGGCTGCCAAAATCGATACATTTTCTCGGAACAATTTCATATGGTGCCCAAAGCAAAGACCAAATAAATAGCAACCTGGTTTGAGGGTGAGAAACGCTAGTAGCACACTCTCTTTCATTGTGTGAAATTTATGTGGATCACACTAATTTGGTGGGTTCCATTCTCAAGCCAAAGGCACCAACATCAATTTCAACCAATGGGGAGTATGTATTGAAAAGAGTGTGTTTCTAGCACTCTTATTTAACTATACTAGGTTCCCCAAATAAAGAAAATGGGGAGGGGGAAGGTGAAAGTAGAAAACATGAATGGAGCAGAGCTACCCACTCTCCATAAACCATTTCGGAAATCCTTAAATCATTGTAATTTGTACCAGGAAACAACATTTAGTTGATGTAGAAACCTTTACCTGGAGAAAAAAAAATGGAGGAAGGACATACAGTGTTCTTAAATCCCACCCAAATCGATAAACCAAATTACATCAATTGCCTCCTCCCCTTTGTCTGATCTTCTCTTACTGTGACTATGCAATCATTTCCTTTAAAAAAAGGATATCACAGTTTCTGACCCTCCCCGTGAGAAACAGATAATCAAAGAACATAAGGCAAAAAATTAAATATGGGTTTGAGTTATAGCTTCCTAGTAGATAGAAGTTGCAGCAGACATGGTTACATGGTGATTAAAGCTAGTGGAACATATTCAAGTAAAACAACAGGCAGTGACAGCCAATACAGATAGACAAAATGCCCCTTAAGTTCCACAGCCAACTATTTCTATAAAACGCATAGCATGCAAAAAAAACTCAAAAAGAAGCACATAAATCTTACTTTTCAATCCAACCAAATAATCTGCTCCGAATGCAAAATCATTCCAACAGTATATTCGCTTACTCGTACGATTCAACGAGTTTTGAGGGGAGAAAGAGGTGACGCCAAAGAAAACTCGTTCACTGTGCCGATCGGAACGAGTAACCGCGCCGTCTCGGTGGATCGGAGGATCGCTCGCCGTTCCGAGTCACTCGCTCGCAGTCGCCGTTCGCTCACGTCCTCGCGATCGCCACTCGCTCGAGGTCGTCGCTCGCGGTCGCCGTCCCCGGTCGCTTCCGTCTTGGTGGTGGTCGGGCGCGAGCACCGTGCTTTTCTTTGCACATTAGGGTTTCTTTGAAGCCCAGCCTTAAACCCCTTCTAACAGGGTTATTAAAGTAAAAGCGCGAAAACGTTACTTTAACTAAAAGGTTAACTTTCACTTTTGTCCATTTTTTATTTTATTTTTTTCCTTTATTATTAAAGAAACCGCTGAAAGAAAAATCGAACATTAATCTTTTCACATTTTATAAATAAATTAAGAAATTATTTTTAGTTATTTTTTTAATATTTTATAAATGAATTATGAAACTACTTTTAGTTATACATAAGTTATTTTTATTATCTTTAATGAATATACATAATACTTATATATTACTAATAATTCTTGTAAGTTGAGTTATGAATTTTTATCTTTCTGTTTAATATTTTTATTAGTTACGAGTTTTATTATATTGCTTAGCACCTTATTATGTGAAACTATAACAGGACAAGTAGTGGAATTTTGGTAAAAGAAAATAGAGTTTAAATTGCAAGAGTTAATGCTAATTCCAAAATTTAGATAAAAGACCTTCAGCTTTTCTATAAATAAGAACTTTTTATAAGGATTGCAGAAATTGATGATCCTAGTTTGCTGGTTTTATGAAAGAGTAAAAAGCAGAGAAGCATGTACGTAAGTAGGATTATTTTTAATGAGTGAGGAATTATTCTATTAATCAGCAACAGCACAACATATAATATTTCAGATAAAATAGAAAACTAATTAACAGGTATGAGGATGAATATTGACACCGTTTTCCTTTTTGACTCAGCTTGCAGAGAAAGAATTGCTGAAAATGAATGGCTTCAAAGCTCCCCATGAGAAACTCCTGAGCATTTTGAATTGTTGCAGGGTCATCAACAATGTGTTGCTAAATGTTGCAATGTCTGAGCATGTTCCAGCTGGGGCAGATGACTTTCTTCCTGTGCTCATATATGTTACCATCAAGGCAAGCCCCCCTTGGTAATAAGACATTCTACTGGCTGTCAAATAAAATTTTAGGATGACGAGACCCTCTTTTGCTTATAACACTGTTACATAGAAGATGCTTTGTATCTAATTCTAACATAATATCATGATCTATTTTAATAATGATGGTGTGTTGGAAATCCAACATACCCTAGTGATATAGGCAAAATCAAATTCTAAGAGTTTTCACTAATAGTGTTGTGATTGTTTGCAAATTATTTTATGTCAAAGTAGATGTATAGAAGACCAGACCTCATGAGAAGAGATACTGACATGATTCTGTACAATAATGCTTCAGTCCAACTTGTAAGGTTCTGTGTAGAGAACTTGAGTCATATGATGTTTTTAATAAAAGAAAAAATATGAATATGTTGTAATAGCAATGACTGGTAAAGCCTCATCATGATTTCGGCAACGTTGTCTTGAACCTATAAACTGTGTTTTGATTAAATTTTAACTTTTGCTTTCATTGATTTTAAGTCGCAATAGGATTCACTTTACGCTACCCCTTTTGACACTGATTGTTTATTCCTTTTGGTTTGTGACTTTCAGGCAAATCCTCCAAAGTTGCATTCTAACCTCAAATTCATCAAGTTGTTCAGAAGGCAAGCAAAACTCATCTCGGAAGCTGAATATTATTTCACAAATCTTGTGTCAGCAGTGGCATTTATAGTTGACTTAAATGCCAAATCACTTTCAATGGACGAAATCAAATTTGAGGAGAGTATGCAAGCAGCCAAGTTGATCAATAAAGTCACAAATGAATCATCCTCTACAAGTCAAATGAGCCAGCAAGAGAAGAACAACGAGTGCAGTTCCTCAGAGAAAATGCACCACAAACTTGATACTGGAGGTTAGCATAACTTGTTTTCTTAATCCTGTTTTATGTGTAAGTGCACTGTTTTAGTTTATTTTAAAAAAATAATAATAATTAGTTTGTTAGTATAACTGTTTGAAAAAGAGCTTTTCAAATAACAATTATTTTTTCAATCAAAACAATCCTACCAAACAGGCACGGTCATTTTGGATAAACTTTTAATTATGATTAAATATCTAAGTTAAAATTAACTTATGTTATGAGACCAAACAAAGAATTAACTTTTGTTTTCTTTAAAGAAGTTGTTACTTATCTTTTTCAAAATATTCCGCCATTTAACTTATTTAAGACTGAAGAAGTTTGATTTCTTTAAACTCTCTAATTTTATCTATTTCTATAAATACGTGTTGGAGCTTCCATCCCTAAACATAATCACAGTAACACCTTGCAGTGTTTCAAGTTCTACATCATGGATCAAATTATCCTTACATGGAAGCAAAGGGCAAAGAGTTAACAGTAGGAGATGTGGACATGCTATTAAGTGACTACAAGGATTTAGTTGCTAAGTACACAATTCTATGCAAAGCTATTAGTTGCCTTTCAACATCAGAGAGACAACCCCTTCTTCGTCAGATAGAGAAACAAAGTGCAGGAACTCTACTTTCAAAGCATCCAATGATCATCACAGGCACACGCCAAGATAATTAATTGACAATTAGAATGGCAAAGTGTGTACATATCTACCCAACAGTTCATTAGATGTGTATGGTCACTATAACTTTTTTCACATTGTCAACCAATCAGAAATTGTTGTTGGTATAACTTAAAGATAATTATTCATATGAAAGTTAATAAATTCTTCACCCATAAGTAAGATCCCTTGATCTGTAAAAATGACGGTAATAGACAACACAAATATAATTATTTTATGTTTTGAATTGAAAAATGTTCATGGAACAACACAAGGAAAATAAAGATTGGCAACACATAACTTCAATTTTTTGTTGTAGGATGAAGATGGCAGTGTTGGAGGTGATCATTGAAGAAGTAGAGGGGTCTCGGTCAAGTTGCAAACTTAGTTCTGTTAAATTGAAGAGACGGCTCTTTCCCGAAGCTGACGAGTCCTTTCTCTTAGATTCCTCACTTTTGCTTGTAATTCTTTGAAAAAAAGAAAAAACTACCATTTATTCAAAGGAAAGGGTTATTTCTTCGCCTTTTCTCACTTGGTTACCACTTATTTGTATCTACTAATAATACCGTTTATAAAAGAAGTAACACATGTTATGAATTAATATACAAAATGAGTTTCCAAAAAAATAAAAAAGTGGGTAATTAATAGACACATTTAAATACCATATCTTTCTTCAATTAGAACCTTCCTTGTCATGTGGTCCATCCCTACCGTCCCTCATGACCAATATTTGGAATATTCTAAGGGTTGGTACGTTCTCATTGGATCTCCCAAATCACTCGGGACAAGTCGTAATCGGATAGCAATTTCCGTCCTCACGTTAATACTGTAATATTTTAATGATACTGACGAAATTTCTCTATAAAGAATTTTTTAAGTAAACGCAGGACCAGTTTGAGATAAGTATGTTAAATAACTCCTTGAAAACTTCGAGTCAAATGATGCTAAAAAGATGAAGATACGTATCCATCCAACATCAGCACAGGACTCCGTTAAAACCGAGACATAGAGAGAGAGAGAGAAATTAAGTTGCCCTAAAAAAATTAAAAGAATTTTTTAGTCATTATTTATATATTTTTTCTTAACAGAAGCCATATTCCTTGTGAACCAACACGTATTGGTTCATCAAATTAAGGGTTTACGAAGAGTCCATCAAATTAAGAGCTCATCCATGATCCCTAATAGATATTCCTCATTATTTTCTTCTGCATTAACTCCGTCAATGATATCATAGTTGGTCCTCCAAACCTCAACAAAGAATAGGAGTTGTCTTAGTCTCACGACAACCAACATAGAACACATCAATATATCTTACACGTATCCCTTGGGATAGATTTGGTATGAAGATTTAGTCGTTAACAAAGACAAAGACATCGAGTATGTGAAGATTTGGTCTTTAACTAAGCCAAAAGACGTTTGAGTGATCCACATGCTGACATCACCGGAGGAACAAAATTTTTATTGTTGTACAAGTACTGATACACAAGATTATCCAAACAATGCTTAACCTTGAGTGCAGAATACACACTCAGTTAAATGACTCATACATACAGATAATTAATAGAGTATAATCTCAAAAGGGCTAATTAGAAAGTGGGATAGGCATCAAGCTATTTATAATTTCGACAAGGATGACAGTCGATAAAATAAGAACGTAACAAATTAGATAAATGATATGCGATTAATCTTGTATACTTGTATTTATCTACATACACGATAAGCTCAACTTTATTATGGAAAGTCACATTCCTTAACTTTAGTACTGCAGCTGTTCTCTAACAAGTAGTTTTTCTAACATTAAGAAATGGAGTCTGTAACTGCGCCTATTTCATAATATACATACACCATATGTTCAAAGATTGATAGAATAATGCATCGTATTCACCTGCAGGCTTAGTCACTTGATCGCCTTTCGATTCTTCTAGAAATCTCTACGGAAGCAGACATCTACTGCGAGCTTTAATGTCAGAAAATGTAGCATTTACTCATCCAAAAGTATTAAGGAAAATTAGGATTCATGTTCAAGCAACCACCTCGACAGAAGAACAGTCCCTCCTGTAATTCACCCACTCAGAAAAAGTCAAAGCTTATTTATTTGAACTTGTAATAATGGCATTTGCGTAAGTGTGTGTGAAAACTTATAGAATCAGCTTATTACATGTCTATAAGTTGTTTTCAACTTATTTTAATAAGCTCTCCAATACACTTATACAAATAGCTCAAGTTTATTAGGAAATTTCTCTTTCAATTATAAAAATAATTTCTGCGTAAGTGCTTATAAGCACTTATTAGTGCTTAATTATACAGTTTACTCAAACGCACCCCTACTGTAGTGGAAACTCCTTTTGGAGAAGGTCCAAATTACGACTATCACAAGCTTCCAACATGTCATTCCTAGAAGCACAGCTGGAAAATAGGATGAGACAGAAGGTTAGTCACGGGAATATAAAATCAACGCCTAATTTGAATTATCGATCTCCTATTCTTGTCAGTAAAATCCTGCAATAATTGTCTCTGTTAATAATATATATTATAATATCATACCTCAATGAAATTCTCAAATATTGCCATGCATTCTCTGCTTTTGGATTCATGGCAAGTGCTCGAACATAATATCGAATGGACTCGTCATACATACCCTGTAAGAAGTGCGAAAGGTAGGTACAGTAAATAAGTATTATCATGACAGTTAAGATACAATATATAAAATAGTAAATTAGATTAAAAAATAGAAAAGTGGAAACTGGTAGCCTTAAATAAATGTCATTTTCATTCCTTCATCTTTGATATCTGTTACAGAATAGAGAGCAACTCAACTTTTGGGAAATTTTATACGGACCACAATAAAAAATTATTCTTCTTTTTTATCCTCTCAAAAGTTAGGTATTTTCATCCTATCTTCCTCCTCTCTCTTTCTCCAAACAATTAAAAGGGAAATGGTGTCTTTCTCCAATCATAAAAGCAAACAACTGTACCATAATATCTCCACAACAGAAGCTAAACTTATCCAAAATACTTGGCATGCTTCTTTATTTCACAACAAAAACACACCCCTAACATGTTCCAACATACTGCATAGATGGGCATCCAAAATGTACACCGACCAACACTACATTGTACTGCCTCTTGCTTTGGAGAAAAGATTGAATTCCAGAACCTAAAATCATATCAAAGTTGAATTTTTTTTTTTTACTGATATAGCCGTCACACACATACATTCTACAGTTTTACATTTGCAGCTGCAGAATACAGTTACCATGAAGATAGTGAAAACTGAAATGACAAGCATAGTTCTACTTCTAACTTGATATGTATGATACAAATAAGATAAATGCCCAGCAGGGAACTGACCTGGTTTGCATAACTGATACCCATATTTGCCCAAGCACGAACATAATTAGGCTTTAAATCCAGTGCCTGAAATGATTATTGTTTTAGCCAAAGGATGAATTGCATCCGACAAAGAATATATTTAACTAAAAGAAATAGATTGCACGTTCACTCCAAAAACATGACTTTACAATAAAATTATAGAAAAGCCAGTTAACTCAACTTACACAGAATGAATAAAAGACCATTTGACTGTCATCTTCGTAAAATTGCTATAACTTTTTTTTTTTTGGTTACTTAGCATAGGATATAACATAGCACTCACTCATCATAAATTGCAGTTGGAAATATCTGTACATGAAAATAACTAAAGAGCTATTGATATACCATCAAATGAGCAAAATCAAGGATTGGGAAAGAGACATGACAAACTCCCTAACTTATAGTTTGATAAATTTCCCCCTCATGATCACTCATTTGATTTCCAAAAATCTTGACACAATAAGTTACATTCGATTGACACAATTACATTAAAGGTACAGCAATAGCAGCATTAAATTCTATACACAGCACCTGTTGATAAGCCATTATTGCATCAGCACTTTGAATACTGTTTGCTTGCGTAGCACCCAGTTTGTTCCATAATGAGTAATCCTGCGGCTTAAGTTTCAGTGCTCTTTCAAAAGATGCAATAGCTTTGTCATATTCTCTGGATAAGTTATACATGACCCCCAGAACTATGTGGACATCTGCATCATCCGGAGACAGTTCAGCAGCTTCATTGAATAACCTAGCAACCTGCAGAAAGGAAAATCAATCTTTCCAATTGTTAGATAGCATATCTAATACTCACTTTTATCTTGTATATAAGTAAAAATAATTTCACACCTATTAAGAATGTTAGTTAGGTTCATTTAGTATTCTTGATTTCATATAATATAGGAGTACATTTTCTAAATTAAATTTAGTCATAATCTCAAATTGACTAGGAATAAGACCAAATTATGATATATATATATATGTGTGTGTGTGTGTGTATAAGTGGGATGCAATCCTTACCTTATAAACTGGTTTTGTAAAGTTGAGTTAATCATAAACTCACTAAATAAAATGGTATCAAAGCCATATAAAGCCTATTGTAGTCAAGTTCTTTAGGGCTACTATGCTACTGTTATCGGACTCGGGTTAGACCATCCATAAATATCTAATCCCACATCGAGATATTCATTCCTTAGCGTGAAGGAGTGTGTTGGAGATTCCACATGGACTAAGAATAAGATCAAATTATAATATAAGTAGGGTGCAATCCTCACCTTACAAGTCAGTTTTGTAATGTTGAATTAGACATAAACTTACTAAAATCATATTTGCTGGAAATGGTTCCTAGAATTAGTATAAGGATATTTTCGAGATAATACTTGGGAGTTGGAATTTGCTTATCTTTAAGTCCACTTAAAATGGCAATTTTTTTTGCTTATATGAGTCTAGAGGTAGTACATGTTAAATATGGAAACAAGGAAATAGCAATCACTTGAAATGATGGATGCAGTCACCACAATTTAGAGCTTTGATTCTTATTCATTTGACTTATTTTGTCACCATAACATCAAATCCCAGATAGAGGCCTGAAGTGGCCGGCAATAAAAATGCTAGTGGTACAGGTTAAGCACATTGTGCAATGGCTACTATTTTTGAATTTTTCTTATTATTATTATGATTTAGTTTATTATACTATATGGTATGCTTTAAATAGTTCCTTATATTATTGTTGTTGTGGTTGTTGTTTAGCCTATTGCATTTTTATTACTACACAAAACACCCAAAAACGTGCAAAGACAACACACCACCACAAGGCTTCTCAAATACATTTGTTTATTGATTAAAAAATTATAACCTGTACCGAAGTCACTAATACAAGTGGTTTGGCACTTGGGTCCCTTATCGAAGGAATAAAAAACAATCCCCAGCTTGAGCACGGTGTTATCAAATAACACCAACGTGAGCCAACCAACCCAATTAGAGGGAAACTAGTTGAGTGTCATAAAGATTGGGTAATGTATGCATGAGGTGTTTACTGCCCACTGCTATATTTAATAATCCTTTACACAATTCCCAAAGTAGGTAATCAATCTACTTACATCAGCATAGTACAAACCATCGGACATGTCAGGCGGGGCAAGTGTTCCATATTTTGGGTGATGGCGCAACCATCCATATAGATACTTCAGAGCAGCTGTTTGCTCTAGTTCTGCAAATATCAGCAGATAGCTCAATATCTTATATCTAGGAATACAATGGAAAAACCTACAAGTCATTTGCATCAATGCCTTCAGTTACAAATTCAGCAAAACAGAAGACAAGTACAAAATGAAGTATAAGAATCCTTCCAAAGCAAGTATATTAGGTCCTTTAAAGAAATATCCAACTTTTAAATTTTTCACCAAAGAAAAATTCCAAAGTTTAGCAATGGACACAAAATTAATTCAGGCATCAAGGATTAATGTGACAAATGATCTTTAGGCTAGATTGTTATTATCATTTTCATTCATCCAGGCAATATAATGGAAACAATCACTAACCATTTGTATGACTAACACCAAGAGCAAGAAGCACTTCCAAATTTGTCGGGTCAGCCTCCTGCGCACGCATCATTGCTGCAATAGCCTGTGTAAGTTTAAATAATTTTAAAACAGTAAGTTCTAAAGTAAACATTCCAAAATAAGAGTGATGAACTCAAAGCAAAACATGGTTAAATTGTGATAAGTGCTGACAAAGCCAGTTACACTGTGTCACAAGGGAGAACATAGTATCAGTCTTTTACCAAATAGTCTAATATAAAATCACATGAAATGGCTGCATAAGATGTACACTGAAGATTTGGCAGGATTCCATATTAAAACAAGACCTTGGAGGCAGCAAAAAAGAGTAAAAATAGGTCAAGAAATAATAAGATTTCTGTTTAATTGCACCTAAATGCATTCTAGAACTTATGTTATGAAAATAGTAATTTATTAATTTTTGTACTTATGAAAAAATGGCCAACAAATATTTGCAAAATGAATTTGGAAGCACAAAACAATATATCTAGAACAATCATCAGATGGTTTCAGCAAAGAAGCAAATTTGAATGGCATAATGGACTGAACAGAAATACCATCTCTGGCATAGACTGTTGACATAATTCAAACAAATTAATTAATAGAATTGTTTGTTCTGTACAACATGTGTATGGCTCCAGAAAATTGCACCTACACAGTAATACATGGGATTGCAGACTACACAGATATGCGATACCATCAATAAGGATAAGCTAACCTGTTGATCATCATCATTCTCTGCATGTGCTATTCCAAGCAGTCTCCACCCTTCAGCATTCTCAGGATTTTTTAGGACTTCCGCTTCCAATGCTAGAACTGCTTCACTTAAAAGTCCTTTTCTGAATAGATCTTGGCCTTCTTTTAGGGGATTTGCATGACCAACATAAGGGTTTAAATCTGAAAAGACGTACACACCCCTCGAACTGTCTAACTGCTGCTTGGAAGCAACTTGCTCATTTAGGAACCTTCATATAAGCCCCAAAGAAATTTTGATTAATAAAGCAATAACCTCCCCAATGGCATGTAATATTTTTATGCTAAAGAGAAAACATATGGCATAACCCAAGCACAAAGAGAAAAGCATAAACAATAGGAAAGGAACAAGAACAGACACTTTTTAATGTTAGGGAAAGAATAATTAATTGATGAAAAAAGTGAAGTATATTTAGGAGGATTGTTATCCTCCTGAGCAACCAAATTAGACTAATCAACAATCTTTATCTTAGATATTGTCTAAGATTCTTTTTTTCATTATGTACCACTTATTTAGAGCATTGGACCATAAGAATGAGTATTTCATTTGACAAATTGTAAGGAAGCATCTGTATTTTGAAAAAATTCAAACCAACATTCAGTTCTCACTGATTCAATATGAGCATTGAATGGAACATAATTTTTACGAAATAATTTCCCAGATCCCATCCAAGAGTTCATAGTCAAATCTTCAAGTAGAAATAAAACAGAAAAGTAACAGATTACTGAGGCACTAAAGAAGGTGTTTCTTTCTCAATCATAATCTTCAATATTTAGGGGCACTCCAAATATTTGAAAAAAAAAAAGTCTCTAAGTTCTCAATTACTCAAGTGTTTGAACATACAGACTGCAAGTTTATTAAAAGAACTCTGAAACTAATCCAGAATCTGTGACACAAAACACCAATACTGGCCTAAGCCCAGACTAGCAGTCTCCTCCCTCAAACAAACTTCAACAATATAACGCACAATGAATCAGAAATGTCACATATCCTATTTAAGAAATACACATATAACTGCTACAACATACCATATAACTGTACTATAGTTACTAAACACATAACTTCCTCCCAGTTCTGATTTTTTACATTGTCTGAAATCTGAATGCCACATCAGTCTAGAATAAAGGCAAAAGGAAAATATATCCCTGCCTAGTATATGATTTTTCAAGGGCAGGTATGGCATTCTATTGCTTCAATGAAAAGGGAATCAAGAGTGGTTAACATATTTCTCTTAATAAAGAAAAGAAGAAAACCAGATTAAAACATTAATCCAGAATACTAGAGACACATCAGCCAAAAGCAGCTTTCAAATTGCAACTTCCAATTCTATTCATAAAAGTTCCCCCAACCAAAAGTACACAAGATGATGCATAGTTATGATTCATTCAATATATTCTTATTACTTAAAACAAAATCTGTTGTTTGTCACTCTATCAAGTAAATATTATTTATGTTGAAAAAGACAATTTTAGTTCACTCTGTTCAAAAGTGTGACTTACTCATCATATGCCTGTGCCCAACTATCAGAAGTACTGTCTCCTAAGGCTGCTTCGCCGAACTGCTGACCAAATTCATCTGCCCAATCATTAACATTCAACTTTGAAAATTCATTAACCCACTGATCATCAGCTGCATCATGGTGCTGTCCCTCTGATGTATATTCATTCACCCACTGATCAGGTCCATGATAAACCTAGACACCACAAGTCAGCATTCAAAAATTTTAGGAAAAGGGATCGTCAATTAATTAGTCCTAATTTTCTATGCACATCAATGATTTCATTACTTTGTTCTTCAAATAAAATCAAGTCAAAAGTAAATCAACTGTGAACTGTATCAGACTTGCATGCATATAAAAGGGTGACTTCATGTATGCGTCTCCCACCAGTTTTGGGTATAGGGAGGTTCAAATATATGCAGGCTATGTGTAGAGAAGCTGCTTTCACCTCTAGGTCAGACAAAGCAATCTTACCTTTGCACCAAGGCTACCCCATCAAAACATTAAGTAAAATGGAATATAGGAATAAAAACAACCAACAATCTAATCAAACAGTTGCACAAGAGTCGCACACAGCATTACAATCACAAGTAAGAAAACAGGTAAGCCTGCAATTTAATAGTCCCAAAAGGGAAAAATCCACTCTCAAGGATCAAGATCATAGAACCCATGCTAACACCCACTTCCCATATGGATATAGTTCCTCAAGAACTCAATCAAAAACTCAGATAACATTTCTGAACAAATGGTAAAGTACAAGCACCAATAGGCCAGGAAATCTCCTTATCCTTCTCAGTCAAAGCCTTTAAACCTCATCTGAGTGAAAAAGCCATCCAATTCATATATATTATTCTCCACAACAACCCAAATTACCATCAAAATACCTGGAAACTAACCTCAAGAACAAGCTAATAAAATAGAAATCAACTTATCGAAACTAGAATCCAAGTAAGCCTCCTAACTCTTACAAACAACATAACAAAATTTGTTCTGCAACTCCAGCTCAACCCAGATATGATAAACTGAATTACAACCCTGTCCAGCTTATTTGATTCAAGCATTTTATCCTCATAATACAAACTTCCCTTAATTGTATTAAATATTAAAAGACTAACCCTGAATTTTGAAAGGACATTTACATATAATGAGTCAAATTTTGCATTGTTGCACAGTTTATACAGTCCTTGGTTGATCTAATTAAAGTGAAATGCTTGCAGTTTCATAGGCGCTTCTTCAACCCAGGACTAACTCTGGGATAGGGTAGTTATCTTGGTCTATCTGGTACTCTAATGGGTGCTTGAAAGCTGTTCTTTTCCCAACCTTAGCAGATATTGGGCAACCTTGCTGCATTTTTTCCACCCGATCCTTCTGTTCAGGAGTATTTTAATCTTCACTTAATCTGAACATTACCTCTTTTCATTTTATAATGCAACTAAATAAAGAGCAACTGTGTTACTTAGCACTTATTACATAAGTATAAATTATTTGGAGATTAAGATCTGTGTGGTATATCATAATTATTCAGAAAGGTCCCCTCTTCTCATTTGGTTTTATAACCAAATACACGATTAACAGTTACCAAAAACTATATCTTGATATAACTTAGCCTTATAACTGAATATATGCCAATCAATAATAAAAAACACTTGCAATAGAATAATACGATTCCATATTCATTGGACATGCCTTATCATTTAAAAATTCTCCAGCCCATGCATGACCACGATTATATTGCTGATCATATTCTGTTGCCCAATCTCCAGATGCAGGTAATGCATTCTCTTTAACCTGATTGTCATCAATAATCAACTCACCACGGCTCATCTTTGACACAAATTGAAGGAATTTTGAGTTCTGCATACCACAAAAGCATGTAATTGAATTTTTTTTATTTCAAGGAGTGAAAGAAATGCAACAACAAAATAAAGCACTCGTCTTAACAAGGCGCACGAACATTATAGCACAGAAAAAATAAGCTTATCAATATTAATCAGAAAGTTGTTTACTCCATCCATAGGGCTTTCAAGGATATCCTTAGATAAAACATTGTGGCATAGCTCAGACAATCTGTATAATTAATATTTCACAGTTTTTCTCCTTCTCAATCTTGTCATCTCCCTTTTCCTGATTTTTAAAAAACTAAATAATCCATCAAAAAAAGCAACCCCATATATCTAATGCAGCCAAAGCACAACAAAAACATAACAAAAAGAAAAATGCAAGGTATTAACTCAGCCTTTTGAAAAAACAAAAACACTACACATAAATATTAGCCTTAACACACATAAGTACCCAAAAACTTGGGCCACCCACCCTCAAAAGCTAGCTACTGAAGGGAAGAACCAAGTACTTAAATACTTCACCGAACATCCCATACTACTTGATGTGGGACTTAGACAGCCCTATAATACCCAAGTTCTATCATTCTGCAAGACCAAAAAATTGTGTAGAGTTCCTGAAATTAAGGCTAAGGAACACAATGACCATACATCCCGAAGTAGTCAAATTCTTGACACAAGTTGAAAATTTAGCTAAATTCAATATCTATCCACAATATTCACTTTAATTCAATGCTCACATTCTTAAGTTTGCAAGAGTAAACAATTATCCATTAAGGGATTAATGTATAAATATTTCCTCCCAAATTTCTCTTTTATCTTAGTACACTCAAAAAAGAACAAGCATGATAAGAAAGGGTGAGTAAGTTAGCAAAAAGTCAACAACTAATGAACTACTGTCTCACAGTTTGAAGTACTGGATTGGAAATATAAAAGTCGTGTGTAGCAGAGTAACCTGAAATTTAGGGTCACCATTTTGGGCCAATGTATTTGCAAGCATACGAGTCTGTTCCATTGCAGCAAAGTTTGACATGTTCATACCTTGCATTTGACCTACTGAGGACAATTGGGACTGCAAAGATTGCAAGAGAAAACAATCTTAAAATAAGAAATGAATTACAAATCACAATTTTTACTCAGGTACAACGAAAAAATTGATTATTTTCTACCAGTATCAGTATAATCCAAGACCAGTGAAGAAAGAAGGCATTGCATCAAAGACATATTCTGTAAAACAAGATATGATGCATCCCTTCATTTTTAAGCTATATGTTCTTCAATGACCTGTTTATATGGGTTCTATTTGTTCTGGATATTCTGATTGAAATTATAATAATCTCAGAGCAGAAAAGAAATAAAGCAGTCAGATATTCTGAAGACAGGTGATGGATGCCAACATCGACACCAATGAAGAAATAGGACATCACATCAAAGTTACGAAAAATTATTTGGAAGGGAGGCCCGCAGACAAAGAAAAAAATGTAGGGATGGTGAAACTGAATTTTAGGAAAAGGCAGTAGAAGCATCGTGCTAGCCCAGGAAAATCTAAAATTAGAACTTGGAAATGATGCTCAGGAAGTATTTTTCCACTGACTAAGTATATGATGAACTTGTTTGGTGGGAGATTTCATGAGTTGACAAAAAATGGGTATTGGAAGTCTAACATTATTCAGACTGTATACAACTGTGAAACATAGATATGAGAATAATTGTACAACTGTGAAACATAGATATGAGAATAATTGCTCAATGTTTGCATCAACAGACAATTAAGTATAACGACTCTGCTCAATAAAGTTCAAAGATTTCAATTTCATTATTAATGGACTCAATACTACTTTAATTTACACATAAAAAGGGTAAGTAACTTCAAATTATAGCTACAAATAGAACACTAAAGACTTCTCACATGTTCAAATTCAGACACCCAACCATTCGCACCATGTTGTTGCTCAAAGGAGTTAGCCCATGAATCGGGATTCTCATATTTTCCCCTATGTTGACTAAATTCAGTAATCCACCCGTCTGCAGCAGGAGGACCAGGTCTCATATTGCCTTGAGACTCATTCCAGTAATCCTCAAGCTCCCGAAATCTTTCAGTCATTGGTCCCTTACCACGGACGTTGCTATCAATATCTAGAGAGCATAGAAGTGCATTTACCTGAAAAGTAGCTACATTTGATGAGTTCGGAGTCAAACAATCAAGAAAAAAGAATATAGGCAAAGACAACATTTTATTTAAGACATTGAAGCAAAATATCTGGTAGAAATCATTATTGATCACATGTAGATAGAATACATCATCACTGCACACGCTTTATAAAAGGAAAGCTTGGCATACTCTAGAGTAAGAGCATTTCTAATTTTCTAAGTAAAATTTTGCTGAAAATATAACTTAAGAACGAAGTTATGCTGATTGAAATTTGACTCAATAAATAAAAGGTCAGCCAAAGCGCATGAAGAAACAGCTATGGTACAGGAGCAACTCCCAAGCCCATCTAATCTAATGCAGGATTAATTATCGACCAAAAAAGAAAAATCATTTTAGCACAAGTTGAAGGTAGGTTACACGGGAAGAACATCTTGAGCAATTACACCAGAGCCTAGGTGATCATCCCTGCACCTAATCAGTAAATAAATATTGAACTCTAAATCTCTAATACACAAACAACTCAAATTTTTCTGCTACTCTTTTCCCTCAACGAGTATGACTAAACTAAGTGAAACCAGATGAATTTATCCATGAATTCCCTTACTTGGGCATCAATAAATTCTTCACTTTTATCTGCAAAGAGATGTCTGGCCATTATGCTGCTGCGGTCCCGTATGCATTGTTTATCAACTTCAGATAAACCCAGCATCGGAAGAGGGGTAGGATGAAAAGGCACTCCACCACGGCTGCTGTCAAGAAATGAGTGCAAAAAACTCGATAGAACTCTTTGTGGTGTACCTGCAGAGAAAACAACATCAACTCCACACTTCTTCTTCTGAGCTCAGTTTCTCAATGCATCCAAATAACAAAAAATTCCACAGCACAACCACCACTAATTACAGCACTCCTACTAAAGCCCACAAAAGGAACAACAGAAAACACCACACACAACAACCAGAGCACGGCAAGTCATAAGAATAAAGACTATTTTCTAAGAAGACCCGACTTGTTCAAGAAAACATTTTCAGCTTATACTTTCTATTTTCATTTTATTTTCTGTTTTCTAAATTTATACAGGAAAAAAGAAGGCAATTAAAAACAGCCATGGTAAAATTATTTTCTCATAAGAGCCGTTTTGTTCAAGAAAACATTTTCTGATTATATTTTCCATTTTCACTCTATTTTATGTTTTCTCAAGTTTATACAGGAAAAAAAGAAGATAACTAAAAACAGAAACAATAAAAAAACTGTTTTCACTTAATTTTGTTCATGAGAAACACTAGCAACACTATCTAACACATTCTTTTCCACTGCTGGACGAAATTTGCTGAAAATCACAAAACCGTCCAGTCCGTATTCAATGAACCACGCTCATAATTCGGTAGGTCGCACTCATGTCTGAAAGAACGTTTTCTCATATTATTCTCTGTTTCCACTTTATTTTCAGTTTCCAAAAGTTCATAAAGGAAAAGGAAGCCAAACAGTAAAAACATAAAAACCTGAAAGAAAGCCAACAAAATGAAAACAGAAAACACTTTCTCACACCAAACAATCCCCTGCACCAATCCAAACACAACCTACCATCCAACGGCGGCTGTTGAATCGCCGGCACCATTTGCCGCGGTCCGGCAACCCCAGCCTCGCGCTGTATCTCATCCCACGTCTCCTCTAGCCCACTCGCACCACGGAACCTATGCAAAAACTCCGAAGCCTGTTTTAGGTCAAAAGAAAAACACAATAACTCAAATCATTCATAATTGAGAAGTATCATATGATATAACATTATAGCAAACACACACACGGCACAAACAATCGCAGACACAAGAATCCAATCCAAACCGCACCTGAGAGTTTGCATCCAACAGAGGCTTATCGAATTCGGCGCCGGGAAGGTGATTGACGGGGAGAGCGGTGGAGTAAAATTGCGTGGCAGGGTCAGTGGGAGTGGACGTCGGAATCTCCTTCAGCCGCTCCTGTTACAGTTTTCGGACCGAAAAATCGAAATCAGTGACGAGTGAAGAAAGATTAAGAGAAAAAGGGGAAAAACTAAGACCTGAGTTTTGGAGGAAGAGCCAACAAGGGCGTTGGCTAGCGAAGCGAGAGGATTAGCGGAGGAAGAAGAAGAGTCGCCGCAAGCGGCGGCACCGGAAACGAGGTCGCGCATCGCCATGGCCCACCGTTGCAGTTCTCACTCCTCCGCCACTGTTAGCGGTGGCTGTTTTGATGGTTTTGTTTGGTGCGGTGTTTTCTTCCCTTCTTCCGCCACCCTCGTGGGTTGCGCTCTTTTGTTATCTCTATCTTCGTGCTATGCTTCTTCGCATTTTCTTTTTTATTCATTTTTTAATTTTTATAAATTAGGATGAAATTATCACTTGAGAGTGTCTCTTATTAAAATTGCATTATTTCGATGGATATTAATAAAATAGAAACAGATGACAAAATTTACCTCCGTTTACTTGGATAAATTGAAAAAAAAAGTGGAAATAAATAGATATATTATGTAAAAGTATTTACGTGAAAATAAAAAACAAATATAAACTTTTACTATGTTAGTTTTTTAATTATAAATATATCATCAATTTATTTAGGTTGAAAAGATGTTTTTAATTTAAAAATTATATAAATTCACAATTTTTCACAACTTTAATCAATATTATTGTTGTTGCTAGATCCAGAATCCATCCCATTTCACATTAGTTTTGGAGAGAAACAAGTTTTGTGTGGGTCTCACACAATTTTGTATTATTTCATTTTCATTTTCATCACGAGCAAACTATCAAAAATTAATAATTTTATTTTCTTTCACTCATTTTCAATTCATTTCGGTATTAAATATTTCTAAAAAAAATATAGACTTAGTCATTTTCTTAACTTTCAATTTTATTTAATAAACAGAATTCACTTTCATTGGACAGTTCATTTGATAGGAAAGTGATATCAATAGTTATGAGTTCATGAAAAATCAAGGATTCAAAGTGTGTAATCATTAATATTAACATTGTTTTTGGTAATTTATGAGTTATGCATTATATGAAAAAAAAATGTTATTTGTACAACAAATTGTAACTAATTTAGGTTTGAGTATTGTCAATATAAAAAAAATATGGTAAGTCGATTGATCTGATATTAAAAGTGGTCAAAATTAAAATAAGTTTATGATATTTTTGAAATTATATTGAGGTCCTAAAATTAATATCTTTATTTATTTTTATCTTAAAGTCTTAAATTATAACAATATATGTATGAAAAAAAAAGTTAATTTAAAGAAGTTAAATAAGACACTAAAATAATCACAGAATTTATTTGAGTTTTTCCTTAGTTTAGAGACTAATATAATAGCATAATATAATTTTGGATGGTGATACTTTAACACTATTATTCATATTTAATACATGCCTAAACTAATTCTTTATGGTATGCTTATGAAAAATTAAATTATTTTAATAATTGATTATATGTATAATCAATTATTTTTATCATTTGTAATTAGAATCAAATTTTGTTTTGAGTAAGTATGGTGAGAAGTGCTTTCATTGATTTCATTTAAAAGAAAAATTATAATTATATATACAAATTTAAAAAAAAATAATTAACTCTTTATTTTATTAGCCTTATTTTATTTATTCATTAATCAAGTCTTTTAAAGTGATTAATTTTTTTATCATTCATAAATAAGATGTATGAAGTTGAAAGAGAGAAAAAAATTTATAAAATAATTATATATTACAAATTTTCAAATTCATAAAAATAACTTTTTTAAGAAATAAATTATAAATTTAAACTTTTACTCAAATATATATTTAGGAGTTAAAAGTTCCTACTCCAGCATTTTGGTAGCCTCTACCTAAACATTTATTTTGTTGGTAATATTTGTGGTTTTCGTGGAATGTTATGTTATTAAAAATAGAGATTATTTCAATCAAATTGAATATATATATATATATATATATATATATATATATATATATATATATATATATATATATTTATTTATATTTATATTGTTCTTACATAGGTCGGGAGGTTGTCCGTCTTCTATGTTCCTTGCGTTCCTGCTATCCGAGGTTTGAACGTCAGATGTGTCCTTATCAGGTGGCTCTTATGGGAGAGAGAGGGAGGATCCCTGTAAAAAGGTGCTCCAATGCCAAAGTCAGTATCCGGATATCGGAACCATTTTCTTAAGGAATCAAAATCATCCCTATATGGCTTTGGACCTTCGTATTTATAGAAGTCAAAATTTGTACGGGCTAGTTGTGATTGGTCGAGGTCCCTGATCGTGGCAGCCTTTTGTCAGCTGCTGCTGTCAGCATTAGTTTGCTGAGCTGTCATTTGTCATAGTCATACTGGGCGTCCACTAAACGGATATGGGCGTTTATTACTCGGTTTATACCGCGTAACAATCGCCCATGTAAAAAAAAAAATATATATATATATATATATATATATATATGAAAGATTTTAATGTGATTATGAGAATAAGTTTATTGTATGTGAATTGTATTTCTGAAGTTTGTGTTTTTGAAGTAAAATTAGTTCCAATATTTTGGGTTGGAAAAGATTAATAAGATAGAGTAAGGTTTTTTTATAATTTTGTTAGCGTTTGGGATAGTGGGAGCAATAAATCAGTATTGCATGAGTTTATGTGTTATTATTGATTATATTTTAAGGTTATTTATAAAAAATAAAGTATAATTATTGGTTGATTTAATTCAAGGAGAAGGATTGAACCATTTAGCAAAATTAGTATAGTTGAATAAAATAGTGTTGTTTGAGAATTAGTTTATAAGACTTAGTGTTTATCACTAGAGAACATATATGTTACTAGTGAAAATAGAGGGTGGTAGATTTCATTTATGTGGGGATTACAAAAGAAAATTAATAAATTAATCATCAAGAGTAAGTATTTTTTATACAAAACAAAAAATTTGATACATCAATTATATTGAATATCAATGTTTTTATATGAGAAAGACATGATTAATTTTCTAGTAAATGATGATAATATCCAAAAGGCATCCAGTCTAAATTTAACCACCATGAAAATACCTTGATGTCGTTTGAAATGACGAAAGTTCTAACTTTGTTTATGAACAACATGAACATTTTTGTTCACTCTTTAACAAATTTATAGTTGTTTTAATAATGACATTTCTTTTTATTCATGTACACATGAGGAATATCTAAATAAAATGTTGGACATTTAAGGAAGTAATTACTTTATGCCAAATTGTTTATGGAACATCACAAGTATGTATCAAAGGTTATAATTTTGCAAATTTATTTTGCTATTGTTGAAAATTTAATGAACAATTGTTTAAGGTAATGATGCCTTTAACATAGTTGACTCAAAAATATCAATCTTTTTTATTCCTAACACAATTAAACTTTTTTAATTTTATTGTAATGTGTTACACCATGGGCTTAAAGGTGTATTCATGTAAGGAAATAAAAAGGTAGCTTATGTTTCAAGGCGGTTGTAAGTTTAAGGAAGGAATTATCCTTATTTTATGACTTAGGATCTGTACCAATTGCTTTTGCTTTGAATATATGGATGTATTATCTACATGAAGTTCAATCTAATGATTCTAGTGACCATAAGATTTTGAAGTACTTGTTTTTTTATCATAAAATGATAAACATGAGATATGGAAGATGGATGAAATTCTTAAAGGATTATGATGATTAGTTTATGTACCATTTAGGAAAGGTTAATATGATAGTAAATACTTTGAGTGGACAAGACAATTCAAATATTTATTTTGATTATAAATGAGTTACAATTGATTCAACAATTTAAATATATAAAGTTTGGGTGTAGAGTTCTACAAAATCACATTAGTTGTGATACATTGATCATTATTAAAATAGAACAACAAGAAGATTTGAGGTTCATGCATACCAAAGACTCGAACAAAAAATTTCTCTTTGAGAACTAATGATATTTTGAGATATTTTGGTAGAATAAATGTGGCGAGGTGATGTGTCACACCCAAAATATAAAACTCATGTAAATAATTTTTCTCATAAAGTGATATTTCATATAAGAGTAAAATCATGTCAAATTTTCATTAGATTTACTCATGTGGGATGGAAGGATCTATCTTCGTCACACATAAAAAAAATACTTGTAAGCTTAATCATCTGATGTATGATTACATTTCTACTTGTGAGGTATACTTAATATGAGTATTTAAGAATATGACAACTTAATACAAGTCATGTGAGATACAATTGAGGGGGATTTTTATAGTATTTGTGATTCAAGAATAATTTATTATTAGTTTGATCCTTTCAATTGATATGTACTAGACTATGTTGCTAATGATAGTATATATCGATATGTATAATTGTTTTAAAAGTTAACTCTCATATATATAAAATATTGTGATATTAACAAGTAATGTTATTATAAGCAAAAATATTAGTACAAGATAAATGATATTGTTTATTTATAATTTTTTTTATTTTTATATATATTTTGAGAACTTATATGATAATGAATAAAATTAGTACTTCTGTATATTAGTTGTAATATATATTTAGGGTTTTTGTTTTAGGACATGTTACCACTTTATCATCTTAATTAATATGATTCATTATAATTATTAAATTAAGTTATTAATCATTTTAAAATGGTTAATTTATCTTTTTTTTTTCTTTTGTAGATGTCATGATAATTACTCATGAATAAAGAAAGACCTAACAAGTATTAAAAATATTTTATTTGTCATATATATATATATATATATATATATATTTTAATAATAATAATGGTTACTAAATACCTTAAAAATAGTGATGATAAAAAATTTGTCTTTACAAATATTATTTAATTATATCTAGATGGAAATGAATATGAACATATTTACCTTGTTTGCATACTTGTCTTATTCCTTATTACGATTTCCATATTAAATTATTAAAATATCCTTAATTTATTAGGTAAATTAAAAAAAAAACTTACCAACTAATCTTTTTAATTTTTATTTTCATTTCATCTAAAAAAATATTATTTTCTTTGTTTAACAACTTTTATTTTTATTTTTTAAATTTATTTAATATTCACAAAGTTAACATAGATATTAAAGTATTTTTTTTTCTCCTATAACAATTTTTATTATACATTTTTTAATTATGTGATTTTGTTCAAATAATATATTATATTTTAGAAAACACAAGTCTCAATTTTATTAATCATATATTTATTGTTCAAATATTTTTTATTATACTTTATAGGTAGTATATTTGATTATTTATATATTATTTTAATATTTTATTTATTTTTTAATTTTTGTATATAAAAATGTTTCACTCTTAATTTTAAATGTAGAATCATATATTCTGTCTTGATATTTAACATTAAAAAGGAATAAAATGTGTGTCTTTTTTGAAATTTAATCTATTATAATATTATGTTAACTTTTTTACTTTGATTTTTATTTTTTAAAAATATTTTAATTAATAATTGAAACAACAAAAATACAAGTATTAGCCTGAGGATAAATATATTTATTGTAACCGAATATAAAAATAGATATAAAAGATAAATATTTTATTACCGTGTCAATTACCATCTCAACTTAGAAGTTTAAGCTATCATAAAAATATAAATTTTAAATTATAATATTCATACACTTAAATACACAAGTCTATAATCAGGACTATATTAAAATAAATACTAAAAATTAAACACAAAATAAATAAATAAAATTATAAAAACACTTGAGACATTAATTAATCACTTAAATATAATTTCTTTCAAATTATTCTTACAAGATGGATGAAAAAATAAATTAAATAAAGAAAATTAATATAGAAAAGTCATGTTCAATATACTTTCCTGTCCGGCTTCTTTACTTCTTACAAATATAAAAAAATAAATATTTTATATTTTGAACATTTTCTCATCACCTTAAAATATTTATCAATTTGGTTGATACTTAATTTTTTTTAAGAATTTTTTCAACCATATTTTAATACTGACGAAAATTCGAAAACGTGTTCTCAGTCAAAGTATTGGATTCTAGTTCCGTCCCACCTACAACATCGATCCATTTAAAACATTAAATATTTTTTTATATTTATAATTTATAATAATAAATAAAAAGGTTGGTTAATATATAAATACGAATAATAGTATATACTGTTCTTTTATTTAACTTTAGAAATGTATAAATAAATTGAACCTATAAATTTAAAAAAAATAATATGTAGGAAAAATTTGGTGTGTATATTTTATTATTAAAATAGGAAAAGTTAATGCAAATTGGCTATATCACATAACAGAGGGAGCCATTCATTTGGGAAGATGGGGATTGAGGGGGCCCACAGATATCACTATTATTTGTGTGTTGTATTGTATTCTATCGTCATCTTTTCGATGTGGGGATTGAATCCTATGGCTCAAGCCTACAAATAAATAAACAGCAAGAAAATCAGAAAAAGGGTTTCGTTTCATTTCGGTGTTTCTCTTCATCCATTCCTCACTCTCACACTTCTCTCTCACATACTCAGATTCAGGTTCTCCTTTCTCCGCTTAGGTTTCTTCTCCAATTTTCGATTTTCCCTCAATTCTCCAATCAACTATTAGTCCTAACCTAAAAGTTTACTTCTCTGTTTTTTCTTTCAGCAATTTCTTAATTTCTCCTCTCATGGCTTCAGATTCCAAAAAGGATTTTCCTGCTGGTATGTTTTTTTTTTTTTTTCTAGATGTGGTGAGCGGTTATTGTTTTGTAGGGTTTTTTTCCCCATCTGCTGCAAATTCAGCGCTTGTCTTATCTAGCTTCTTTTTTAGATTGGTATTGAAAAAAATTATTTTCCCCAAATTAACAAAGTTTGCTACTACCGTTTTGATCTCAATTGATGCTTGTTTGGCACCGCATAAGAGATACGTGGACTTCGGTTATTAACGCCTTTTGCTTGTTGAATCGAATTTATGTCATGAGTTTGTTGTTTCGAAGTTACTTAATTATTTTCGTGTGTGAATTTATATCTATATTTATGTATAAAGTACGAATGTGAATATTAAGTGCATCGAATTTATTTTGCCCCTTTATCCTTTTCTTTGGTTACACTGCACGGAGCTTTCTTTCTAACTTTTTTGTTTTATTTTTTTAAGTTCAATAAGCTTTCTTAATGTTGCGATATGCTCAGAATAAAGTTAATTATTTATTTATTTGTCTGAATTTATGATTTTGCTACTTTCTTGTTATTTTCATTCTTCTTCCGTGTAATCAGAACAATAAGGGGAAGTTGCCTACCAAGTTGGGGTTCCTTCTGATTCCTTACATCTTATTTGGTGGTGGAAAAAAGTTTGGATTTGTGTGTGGGCATTGCAAAGAATAAGGGATAATGTTCTAGTAATTTGAAGTTGCACTGTTGTATAAAAGTACTTGCTGTATGAAGTTTTGCTTAATGAATGCTGATTGCACTTATCATCATGGGTAAATCTGTGCTTCACCTTGTTGCTACTAATTCATGGTTTGAGATTTTGGATTAACTACCATTTCCTTGTGTTGCCACGAACTCGTGGTTTGGGATTTTGGATTAACTACCATTTCCTCATAGAGGAAGCCGTTATTTAAATCTTTGAGCTTGCTATCTGCTTAATGGTGCCTTCTATGTTTGACTTATTCTTTGTGTAATTTGTTTTTACTTTTGTCTCCATTGTTTATATTTCTTCTACCTTTAGTGCTAGAGATTTAGCATAGCTGCAATGTTTTTTTGAACTCTTGAAAGTGCCCTAGTTTCACACGTATTGAGATTTTCTTAGATGACAAAGCTGGTAAAGCAGAGAATACAACTTCCAAAGACGAAACATCATCTAAAGATGCTCCAGCAGGACAAAGAGCTGCTTCTGGACCTGCAACTGGGTTCCCAGCCAACCCTTTTGATTTCTCAGGAATGTCTGGTCTGCTCAATGTAAATCAGTATCTCTGTTTTTTCTTAACTTTGTTATGTATATGTCTGTTATAATTATATTGAAGAGTATAAGTGAGGGAATTTAATGTTTCTTGAGCTCTTTATATGGTTTGATCCTTGTCTTCCTTTTTCTTATTTTTTTTTTATTTTCACTCAAGGGAAACTTATTTGTCAGATGTTTGGAGTTGGCTCTCAGTTTCAAATCTATAGTGACATTTCTTCATATTGACATACTAATGCTTAATTGTTAAATGCTCAGGATCCAAGTATCAAGGAATTGGCTGAACAGATAGCACAAGATCCATCATTCAATCAGATGGCTGAACAGCTTCAGAAAACTTTTCAAGGAGCTCCACAGGATGGCGTTCCTAACTTTGATAACCAACAATATTTTTCAACCATGCAACAGGTTATGCAGAATCCTAATTTTATGACCATGGCCGAGCGCCTGGGTAATGCATTGATGCAGGTCAGTATTTTGTAAATTTCTTCCTTTATATTTTTTATTTAGAAAAACTTTTACCTGTTGATAGAATATAGATGCTGTCTATGCAGGATCCATCTATGTCTGCCATGCTTGAAAGTTTTGCTAATCCATCAAATAAAGACCAGCTTGAAGAAAGAATGGCACGCATCAAGGAGGATCCATCACTGAAACATATTTTGGAGGAGATAGAAACTGGTGGTCCTGCTGCTATGATGAGGTTTAGAAGCTAAAAATACTTTTTTGATGTCTCACTGTTTTGACGCTTCCATATTTTTTTTACTATAATATGTTATGTCAAGTAGCTTCTGAAGTGGTTCTCGTTATTTTAGGTACTGGAATGATGAGGATGTTTTGCGGAAGTTGGGACAAGCAATGGGTCTTGCAAATTCTGGAGATGTAGGTGCCACTGCTGAAAATTCTGGGGGAGATGAGACAGAAGATTTGGGAAATGAAGATGAATCAATTGTTCATCATACTGCTAGTGTTGGTGATGTGGAGGTGAGATATAGCAATATTATCTACATGCATATGCTCTTAATTCTCTCTTTTGAAAGAAATCATGAATTTAGTATGTGATTGAAAACTTAAGTTATTCTGACGATACAATGAAGGACAATAAACTCCTTTGGAAGTTGAAAGTAAGAGCCTTCTAACTTCATATTTTTTTTCTTGGAGAGCTGAGCTTAGAAATATTCTTCATCACTTGTCACAAGTTTGCCAGTCACACAAATGTCTTTTGCTGGAAATGTGCTTTAGGTTTTATTGTTATTTAGAATTATATCCTCATCTGTTCTGATATTATTTTAATTCAGTGGCTTTATGGAGTAGGTTGTCTAGTTTTTTGTGCTAAAGGACTATGGGTTGCCCATGGACTTTAGATTGATTTGTTGTTGATTGGGATGAGTCCTTTTGGTAGAAGTGAAGATGCTATTTCTGATGCAAGTTGCAACATGTAATCTATGCTATTAGTTGGTCGATGCAGTTAGTAGGAGTGTAAACCTTGTATTTTGTGAGGATATTTTATTGGCTCTGGCTATCTGTAGTGATTTTGAATTTGATTAGTTGATTTGGTGCAATTCTCAGTCTTTTAATAGATGTATAAATATTGGGTAGCTTTCAGCCCTTGATGTTATCACTTTATTGCTGTTATTTTATTTCCACTTTCTTCTGAAATCTTTCTACTTATGATTTTTTCTTTTATTAATTTAACAATCCATCTTATACGGTTTTGAATTATACAATATAAATTAGATATGGTGAAATCATTTATAGAAAAGGTGGATTAAAGTATTTTTAAAACTTAAATAAGTTATGCACGATTTCTTTTTAAAATTTATGGAAATTAGCCATTTATTATGGCAGTTGCATGGACAGGTTTTGTATGCTCTTATACAAGGGTTGTGTGTTTTTCTTTTGTTAACTTTTTAGGAATAGAAGATTAAATTGAATTCGAGCATTCATTTATTAAGGGTTGTTTAGGATGCTAAGCTAACTAGTTATATTTGTGAAATTCAGCCATTGTCCTTATTGTCATACGGTATGATTTTGAAATATTTGAGAGCTAAAATTTTAGACATATCTTTAGGGCTTGAAAACTGCACTAGCCTCTGGTGCTGACAAGGATGAAGAAGATTCAGAAGGAAGGACCGCTTTGCATTTTGCCTGTGGATATGGCGAGGTATGCTAATAATTGTAGTAAATATTTTCTCATCTTTTATATCACTCCTTTTGTTTCTCAGAATTTCTGCTTATGATATTGGGTGGTGTCCTTGACTTTGATTAGAACCATGGTGGGAAGGATATAAAGGATGTATTGAGGCTCAGGGTGTTGTCAAATATCTATTAAGTGTGATACATTAATTTTTGCTTGGTTGTCAGTATTTGTTTAGGGAAACGTTAATAGGAAAATGAAGATAAGATCTGAGTCCATCTTGTTTGCAGAATGCTTATGATTTCAAGGGCATTTCTTTACCCTTAATTGTTTTTGTTGTGGGATAGCCTAGGTATGGTCGTTTTTGCATGGTTATTGTAAGGAGTTTTATCTCTCAGAAATGAAGGAATTGGACGGCTTCCTTTAATTTTTAAAGGAATAGGTTATCAACTAACCTTGTAATTTTCTTTTTTACTACACTAAATTTTTTCCCATTAAGTGGGGTGGTCTATATGGATTAAATAATTATATTTTATTATTAGTCATCAATCAGAAAGTGTGGTTCAATCAACGTATGTTCATGAGGGGTAATGACATAGATGACCAAAGTGGTTGTGGAGAGAGGTAATAGTGTAAGCGGTGAATGGATAGTACTTACTAGTTGGGTTCTACCGTGCTTCAGTTCCCTCTCCCCTTGGTGTCCAAGCTAAGTGGAATGCTCATGAGGAGTTTTTCTTGTAGATTCTAAGGAGCTTTTTCTAATACCTGGCTGACAGAGTCTTGACATCCTTTCAGGTGAAGTGCGCTCAAGTTCTCCTTGAGGCTGGAGCCAAAGTGGATGCTTTGGACAAGAATAAGAACACCGCTCTCCATTACGCAGCTGGTTATGGCAGAAAGGACTGTGTGGCCCTTCTCCTTGAAAATGGTGCTGCAGTGTAAGTAGTCTTTTCCATCAAATATTAATTCTAATGCTGACAATACCATGTAGTGACTATTGGTGCTTAACTCGTTTTAATAATTTATTGTTCTTCCTTGTTCAATTTGCAGTACTCTCCAGAATATGGACGGGAAAACTCCTATAGATGTTGCGAAGCTAAACAATCAAAATGATGTCCTTAAGCTACTTGAGAAAGATGCTTTTCTGTAGTTGTAATGCGTGATGCCATGCTGTCACCAACAAGCAGAGGGGAAACTGAGGGGAAGAAGGCATGATGATTCCTTTATTTTTCCTTTGGTTTCTTCCAACCGTTTAGTGTGTTGAACTAAATTTGATTAACGATGTTGGATGTGAGTCACCATAGAATTTGTTATCTATGTTCTTGTAATGCATTGATTGTTACATTGCATGATTTTGAAGCTTAGTTCCTTCATAATGTTATTCATGTTTCAATTTTACTATTACGATATTACTTGGTGGCAAGAATAGTTCCAGTGGTGTCGAATGAGAATAAAAGGCAAGTTGAAAACACAAAACAAGGTGTGTGTACTAGATTTTGAAAAATGATTCTATGGATCGAAGCATCTGTTTCTATACCAGTCTTAGATGATTCTTGACGAGGTATTTTCAGTAAAATATCATGAAAATTATTCTCTCGAAGAAATATAGTATCAATCAATAGACTAACTCTTCTACTTACCATTAATGTTTTCTATACATATGATTTGGGATTGAATTCATAACATATGGTTAAACGGTTGAAGCTACTTGTCACTTTCAGTTATACGTTGTTGGTAGTGATGTACCATGCTATTCCCCTTTGAGTGCAACTTAGATGTATACATGGATATTTTAGTATATGTTCCATGTTACTTTTTACAACAACTCAAACATTCATTTAACAAATCCAATTATAATTGTTTTGTAAATAACTCAAAACGAATGGATTGTATCAAAATAATATCAGATTTGGATTTTTTTTAAATTTTCTTAGTGGAAAAATAGTAATATTACACTCAAGAATATGATGTGATTAGTAAGTTATAAGTTTGATCGCTACATGTTGAAATAATAAAATTGGATTTAGTTCATTAATTCAAGATTAAAGAAACTTTTCATTTTAATTCAATTCATAGAAGAGAAATAAATTCCAAAAAGCTTTTGATCTGAAATAATTTTTTTATTAAAAATTATTAAAAATCATAATGGTTAAGCCTAAAAATTTAACCTAATAGATGTCAAAAAGTCATAAATTTATTAAATTAAAATTAAGCATGAAAATTCATGAAAAGTAACAAAATTCCTTAGTTGACTTTTCAGGCTAAAATCTAACCAATCCATCGAATAAATTTTAGTCACATGTATTACGTATTGAACTCATTTTTCTTTACTGTCTTCAAGTTTGTTAAAATTATCTTCAAACTTAGATTTAGACATTTCACGGGTTAAACTGTACTTCAGTTAAATTCTCTTCAATTTTTAATCACTAAGCTTTGAAATTATTTTTCTTTTAGTTCTTGCTAGTGTAAATAGTTCATCCATCCTTTGTAAAGGGACTTTGAATTTATTTGATCTAGTTAAATTTCTATTATTCTCCCTTTTTTAAAAGATTTGTCATTAAATATTGTTATTAATCTTTGCAGTTTTTTTCATATGAATCCAAATATGTTTGTGTGGGATTTTTCTTTATACCTTATAAATATATAAAATTTTCACTTTGTTTTTCTAGTTTATGAAAAAATGACTTTCGTAACGTGGAATCTTGAAAGTTTTTTTTTATATATAAAAAAATAATTTTTAGATTATGCAATCTTTTAATTTTTGGATTACACAATTCGATAAACATTTTTTACTTTTGGATTATACGATCACAAAGTAATTTCTTTTAATGAAAAAAGTTTTCAAATTATATAATCTAGAAATCCTTTTTTTTTTATTAAAAACAATTCCTAAATTATGTAATCTAAAAGTATTTTTTAGATTGTACAAATCAAAAGTTAATTTTTGCATTAAAAAATTCTGCATTATGGATTTGAGAAGTTAATTATACAATCTGAAACTCATTCTGATTGTATAATTCAGAAGTGACTACATGTAGGATTAGAAGAAGACCTGACTGGAGGGACAATGACATAAAGAGACAAGGACCAACGACGATGTAGAACGATATGTCAGAGATTGAGGGCAATTTTGTCTTTTACACACACCTATGGAGGTGCAAGAAGAAACATGGGAGTGTAGGAAAAAGTACCCTATTTTTGGCTTCATCTATGTTTTGAAAAACAATGCAATGTATCACGTTAAAAGAGTTTCACACTACAATAAAAATAGAATCCATGTCACCTTGAATCTTACAAATCGTAGAATGAGATCATGCAAATCAAAGCATCATGAAGTTTTCCTGTATTAATGTAGGAAAAGTCCAAGTCACATATTATTATGTAGGAAAAGTCCAAGTCAAATATTTTGTTCTCACCATAATTGTTTTGCATATTTTGTATTGGTATTTATATTTTCATGAATTTAGAATACTTGAATTGTGACGAGGATATTCCTTTTTTTTTATACAATTTTTCGCAAGTTGGAATGAAAAACAAGTTTAGAGTGATGTTTAGAACTTAGATTAAAATTATGTTATTTTGATGGTGTGTCTAAATGTGAATTCTATTGTTTGTTATTTTCTTACATACGTCACTTAAGCGCTTAGTCGGTCATCTAAGCGATATTTATGACAATTATTATTGAGATAGAGCATTGTTGTTTAAACACCATTCTAGTCACTCTCTCATTGTTCAAGTTATGACTTGAAGTTTGAGCAAAATACGTACTAAGACGATTTTCATCACTTAAGTAGCAAGTAAATTTAAGATAGTTTCTGAAAGTTTGTAATTTAAACAGCATTGCATTGGTCAAATGATAATTTAATACTTAAACAATATGATTTAGTAGTGATCCTTTTTCAGCATGACTATTGGTTATTCAAGAGAGAAGATATTGAAACAATTTTTTTTCTTTCTAAAGTTCTTATCCTTCGAGCAATTGGAGATTGATCAAACAAAAAGGATGTATTACTTAAGAGACAATTTCACAACTTAAGCCTAATACATGTTGGAAAGTAAATTTTTAACTCTCACTTTTAAGTATTTTAACTACAACATGACTTTATTCGGGGATATAAGAAGGTTATATGTAAGTTTGACAATTAATATAGTAGTGACTACAAACTATCAGGATACAATGAGAAAGTAGCAATACATTTTCAAGGACAATAAAGGAAACGTCTTAATTAAAAAATATATGATCTCACGCATATTAGAAAAAAGTCATTTTTAAAGATATGTTTTTTTTTTATAAACACCATAAATATTAGATCTTGTACATAAAAATTTGAAACAAAAAAATATATAAAATGAAATTAAATGGAAAGCATGAAAGCCAAAAGAGAAAAAAATAAAAAAAAAGAATATTATTGTCTAATAAAAGCATATATAGTAATACGAATATGAAATAATAGATAAGTATAATGATATAAGAATTATGACCAAATAAATAATTTAGTTCCACAGGAATACTTAGTAAATATATACAACAATGGGAAGAGTATTAGACATAAATATAGAAATACAAACACTTAGAATGATGAAGGTAAAACATAAATATTTGAAGGTATTACAATCACAGAATGGCACATCGCCCACCCTTACCCCCACCTGTTTTTCTGGTATTTGCCACTTGAAGTTCCCATTTCAGATTTTGAATTTCTTTATTGGATGAAGATTGGATTGATTTGTAATTTTCCTCAGCCCTAAGTCTAGCAACCTTCTCTTCTTCTAGCATTTTCATAAGCTTGCCAATTTCTTCCTTCAACTTTGATTCAATCTATATATGTTCAAAAAAATTTATAAGTAGAAGAAATAAAATTAAGAAAGTGATGTTTAATCTTCAGGATTTAGAAAATTACAATCAAATGTTTAGAAATCATTATTAGAAGATATAATAATAAGAATGTACCATATCAGTCATTCGTTTAAGTTCATCATCATATTTTTTCTGCAGTTGCATTTTAATTCCCAATGTTTCTGCCTTTTCAGTCTCTGTTGCTTTGTCCTACAACATTAATTGATGAACTCATAACTCATTGATATTATATCAAAATCTTAAATATTTATTAACGACTTTCATGTTCATCAAAATTTTACCTTCAATCTTTTGAACAACTCATTTGTAAATGGTTGTTTACCATTATGTAATATAATTTCATCCACAAGATTGAGAAGTTGATTAACTTGTTCCAATCGCTTACTTTCATCCGTAGTTCTATTATTGAAAAGTACTTTACGATTGCCACATAAAGTGAGTATATCCTACAATTATATTCAACCTCCATCATAATCAACAAAATATATTATTTAACTATAAATTTAATACACAAAGAAGTTATCTATATTCCAACATATCAAAAGAAATTATATTAAAAATAACAACAATAATCATTATATATATATATATATATTACTATGTGTTTATTTCAATATAAAAATATGATTTAAATGTTTACCAAGTTTAAGAAATAAAGTCTATATTAATCTATATTTATTTTAATTAAGGTTAAAATGTGTTTCTTTTCTCAACATAATGAATAATATAAATTTTACTAAAAGTCATATATTAATTAGCAAAGAATAAACATTTTATGTCTCGTGCTATTAAATATGTTTATCTATTATATTTGACGAATAGATAATATTTTATATTATTATAATCAAATTTAATATGTTTAATATATATATATATATATGTTAATTTTTTATTTTAAAATATATAGTTATTTTTATTTATAGCTTTCACTTCTTATCATAATAAGAGTTGTATTTGTGAATAATAAGAACAATATAAGAATATGTGGATCAAAGTGATCATGATAAGAAACCTGGAGAGGTTGTGGACAATTGCAACCTAAGTAATCATCAAGTGTTTCCTCATTATCTTCTAGATCATCTCCTCCAGTGAAGACCACAAGCATATAATCAACAATTTTGTGTCCAAATAAAGCTTGTAAGGTAAGAAAAGTAGCTTGTTCTTCTTCAGAAAAACGAGTTCTAATGGAGAACACCAAAATAATAACATGAATTCCATCTTTAGCCATATCAATACATTTGACTATTTCCTTTCCAGCATCATTAGTTCCATCAAATAATCCTACAAAATTTGTTAAGTTTTAAATTCATAATTAAATATATTTTTTCCTCTAAATATAATTGTTCTTTATTTTAGTTCTAATAATTTATCTTTTTTTATCTTTAGAATATAAAAGGAGATGACTATATTTTACCAGAACAAAAATACATGCAATAAAAATAAAAACATATTTACAAATATTATAAGCAAAATTTCACCATTTTGTTAGAATATGAAATAAAAGTTATAATATTTGTAAGGATGAAAAATAACTATTTTTACTAATAAAATATTAAGACAAAGACCAAAACATGTAATAATAAATTTTGAAAGGATAAGTCATTTTCTTTTACAAAATTAAATATGTATTTAAGCGTTAAGTTTTTGTGTATTATAAAATGTGAAAGGAATAAAGACATAAATTTAACTTAAACCAAATGTACAATCACATAGTGAGTGACAAGTTATGATAATAGTTCACCTGGAGTGTCAATAACATTAATAGTTGGTCCATCTTTCATAGCAATTGTTTGCAATTCACAAACACTTGTTACACCAGATGAACTGTTTTTTGACTTGAATGCTTTCCTTCCAAGAATATTATTTCCTGTTGCACTTTTACCATTACCAGTTCGTCCAACTAAAACTAGTGTCTTCACGTCATTAGGCAAGGAAGCTTTTCCCATTATAGTAAACTTCGATTACACTGTAAGAAAAAAAAATATTCTAAATTAGAAATATATGGAGAAAATAAACACGGATTCATAAACAATAAATAAGGAAAAACATTTATGAAAGAAATAAGCTTTGGAATATGTGTCTCAAATCAACAAGTAATTGTGTTAAATTAAGTAACATCATTGAGTTAATGTAATTTGTTATCAAAAGATAAATGAAATAATGATTTCATACCTATAAATATTTTGAAGAAATTTGTGTATGCGTAATGTAAAATCACAATACACAAGCTAAAATGAAGAGGAAGAATAGTTATTTCAAACTTTAGTGATATGATTATATAAAATGTCTAACTCTGATAATCATTTTATAGTTGAGGAAAACACATAAAAAGAATAAGCATCTTAATAAGGAAAATTAATATGTTTTTGAATATAACAAGAAAATAATATACCAAGACTAAAGTTATGAGAAAAGAATAAATAAGACATTTAGTAAGTTAGAAATGAAAGAAAAATAAAATTATCTTTTAAGAAACTTGAAAGAAAATGAGGATAGCCTTAAAGAAACATGGAATCAACTAAATAAAAGTTTTCAAAGATTTCAAGTTTGATTTGCATATAACTTTTTTCATATGGCTTAAATCATTTAACATATATCTTTCTTTTTGTAAGTCGCAAGAAAATGAATACTTTTAAAAGACATATTTATTGAAAGGTAACAAAATAGGTTAATATGTTCCTTTCTAGTTGGTCAAATATGAGATAAAACGAGCTAATCTACTATATTTAAGACACTTGCAAGTTGGTTAACAATTTTTTAAAATTTTTAATGTTTAATAACTTATTTTGTCCCATTATTACGTGATTTTTTCACTTGTCCTACTATTTTGATATTCTCAAATTTGCTTCACTTTTTTGAAAAATGAGTCAATGTATTTTTTTTGTCAAATCAATAACAAAAATGTGATCACAATGACACAAATATGAAACTTTGGTGGATGATGTATCATTCACAATCATACTTTTTGTTTTTCCAAATGGTTTCACTTATACTTCATATCACACTTCCATAATCGAATGCAATTTCTTTTTCTATTTTGTTTTTATTTTTGTTTTTCGTTTTCTTGAAACCTTTTGGCTCCAATATTAGAGAGTTGCATCATTTTCTCTCTATTATTCGGTTCCGTTACCAACATCACCTAACTCATTTACATCTAGAAGAATGTCACATTTCAGAAGTTTAAGCTATTTTTTTTTATCCTTGATGGTTTAGATATAGTAATGGGTTGTTTTAGAAGACTTATTGGTGTTGATACTACCATACTACACATCCACCTCCATGTTGTAAAGCGATAAACAACTCTTGTGAGATTCATTCATGCAATTCTAAAACAAAAAGTTAGGAAACATAATAGTAAAATTAAAATTTGAGAAAATGAAAAAAAAGGCAAAAAAGTGAATTACGAAAGGGGACATTGATGACAATAAAAACAAAATTGTGGTTTAGGAATATCAACGATGTTGAGGAGTGTAGAAGATTCTCGATGAAGAAAGAGGAAGAGTTGAAAAACTATTGTTACACGTAAATCTTAGCATCATTTTAGAAAAATTAAGTTGAAAGTTGAAAAGAAGTTTACTAATGAAACTTGTGGTTCAACCAAAGTCAATGGAGTTTGGAAGTAGAAACTATATTGGCTCATTTAAAAAAAAAAAAAAAGTAAAAAAAAATGTTAAAAAAAAAAAAAAGAGACAACGAGACAAAATTGAAAACATAATAATAGGACACTAATAAACTATAAAGTATTTTTTAGAAGTATATATATTAAACATACATTTAATTATATAAATATTTTCTAAATTTAAGTCTTAAATAATTAATCAATGTATATAATTTAATAAATTTAAATGATTGTTATTAAATTACTTCATTACTATTAATAATTATAATTGAATTTATAAATATACATCATTTAAATTAGAATACTATTACATATTAATATTTTTCAAATAACACAATACAAAAGTTATAATTTTATAAGTTATAGTAATTTTTATAAAGATAAATGAAAAAGGTAATCACCCTACCCATAAACCGTTGTCATCCCTTCTCTCTATATATATGGTTTCAAATTATGGATAAATGTTAAACTTTTGTTAGAATTATAATAATAAAGAGTTCACCTATATTTAGATTCTATTTGCGAAGTCGTATTCTGATCATATACACTTTTTAAGCAATTCTATGAGTGATTACTAATAAAAGTATAAGAATTATGCCCTTTAATGTGATTGGGAACCTTCTCTTGTAATGACTATAAACCCTACATCCTAATGATTATAAAATTTTTATTGTGTTTTGTTGAGTCTTGTTTGTGGTTTGTAGTAGGAGATTTATAGATTCAATATTTAGTTATGAATAATTTTCACTTTTCTCATACTTTATCTAGTTCGTTAAATTTTAACAGGGTGGTGAATTATAAAAATATTAAAAATTAAATCAAACAATGTTATTTTACATAAATTGCTGATGTTTTGGTTTTTTAACTTTTCCTTGGTATATTTTATCATGCCCTTAAAAATTTAATAAATTAAAAAAATATGTACGAAAGTTGAAAAGTGTGATGATAACACGAGATTAAAAATGTTGTGGTAATAATTGTAATAGATATAGTTGATTTGCATATGTTTGTTTTGTTTTTCTTTTTTCTTCTTACAAGGTTCAAGATATGGGTTTTGGTGTTTCTTTTGTATTTTCTAGTGTGTTTGTAAAAAAACTTAAAAAGATAGTAGATTGACTTGGTAAGTATGATTGGACAATTAGATGTAATTCTTTTAAGAGAGAATAAATTACCATGAATTTTAATATTTTTATCTCACTTTCATTTCTCACTGTACTCTACTTTTCATATTTTATTGTTATCTTTCTTGAAACTTAAGATCATTAAATAACTTAATTAAAATTCTCAAGAAGTTTGTTTTAGTGTAGGACACATTTATATTCAATAAAAATAGTAATTTATTTGTGAAAATGTTTCATATTTTAATTAGACACTCTCAACCTTAACTTTTAACAAGATGGTAATCTCATATGTAAGTATTTTCTTTTCAAATCGGTTAACTTGTGGTTTGAGTAAAGTTTGAGTATGATGTAATTCTTTGATGACCTTTATTGAAGAAGAAATGTCATTGATATTATTAATAATGATGTTGGATGCTATTTACATATTTAAATTAAGGAAATTGGACATCTTAATTTTTTAACTGCTAACTTCATCTATGTATGTGGAAATTGTTTATCATTAAAAATATGATCATTTATTGATCGTTGATAACGTGATAATGTGGATTAATGACAATCAATCACATGAACTACTATGAAAAATAATATTTATATATATTTTTTCAGAAATGAAAATTATACTTTATATGAAATAATTGTCTTTACAATTAAAAGTTTTTTTTTATATCCATCTGTTTTAATATATTACTACTTTTCTTGTCAGTAAAATAATATATATATATATATATATATATATATATATATATATATATATTTTATATTTTTAATTATATATTTT